>BNJT01000296.1_pt1 | contig 99952 bp, 160 predicted proteins | sample 8540491 | NCBI WGS metagenome assembly BNJT01 (sample SAMD00202455, study PRJDB9452) | human saliva metagenome | host: Homo sapiens | reverse complement strand
TTATTTATAGACTTGAAATATTAATAAAAATAAAAAAAGAGTTAGAAGTAATTTTTCCAACTCTTTTTTTCTGAAGTCTTACTTATTTTAATTATTTTGATTTTTTTCTTTTTTTACCTTATCAATCTCTTTTTTTAAAAAATCATTTTATATTTACACAATCTGCGTAATCAACTTGTAATGCTTCAAAAATGTTTTTTTCCACAATCAATTTTTTTAAAATTTTTCTACATCTCTTCTTTTTATCTTTTATCAGTAGATCCTTTGGTCTCTATAACAAAGTATAATTTTTTTCTTCTTCTTTATTTTCGTCTTTTACTAGTATTGCCCAATCTGGATTATAATATCCTAATGGAGTTGGTATCTTAAACCAATCTGGAAGTTTTGTATAAACTTTAACATTTCCATTCTTTTTCTAATCCTTCTGCAAATTCTCTTTCTACCTCTGAATCTATAATAATGCTACTATATGGTGTTTTTTTCCAGTTTCTACCATATTTCCTTGTTTACTCATTTCATCTTTAAGATAACCAAAAATTTCACTATTTTTTTAAATAATTCTTGTGAGTAATACTCAACATCTCCTATTTTTTTCATATTTGATACCATCAACTATGAAAGCTTTCATACTTCCCTTTATTATATTTGCAGCTTGTTCTAGATAAGATTGCGGATTTTTCTTAAAAGCTATCTAGAGTTTTTAGAATTAGTTAAAATATTTACTATACTTTTTTTCTTGTAAGGTTTGTTTCATTTTTGTAAATAAGTAATTATATCAGGTAACTTATATTTAGTAGTAATCTCTAGATTTTCTTCTATCTCATAAGCTCCAGTTTCTTCTATTCCACCTTTTTGTAATAGCTATTTTTTTCTTATCATATATAAGTTTTTCGAGCTGGAATATAGATTCCTTCATCTAAATTCTTTATACATTCATTTATTAATTTTTCACTATTAAAAATTCACCTGATATGTAGTTTTGTATTTTACTCTATCCCAAAGTTCTTTAAAAATCTTCACTTAAAAAAATACCTCTTTGTTTAAGTTTATTTTTCTTTCTCTCATCAGCATTTTTTTATAACTAGTTTTTCCAGTAGTAGATTTTTAATTTCTTAAAAAAATACTTTCTTTTATATTTTTAAATTCTTCTGCTAATTCTAATTTACCTTCATCTAAATCTCTTTTTAATTTTTTTCTTTGACATTCCCATTTTCATCAATATATTCTCTTCTTATTAAATCTTCATATATTTCTTTTGATTTTTCATGTCCAAGATAAACTTCTTTTTCCATTTTCAATTTTTTTATTACAATGTTTGTAAAAAAACAAATTCTTCTACGACTCCAAATTTTATATTTTTCTTCTTTTTCCATTTCTTTTTTTGTAAAGAGTCAACAAACTGTTCATAGGCTTCATTTGCCATTACTGTAAGAGTATTTACATCAAAAACCTCTAACTCTTTCACCTTCTTGGTTGACAGCTATTCTAAGCCCTCTTCCTATTTCTTGTCTTTTTTTCATTTCAGAACTTGTTTCATTCAAAGTACAAATTTGGAATACATTAGGATTATCCCATCCTTCTTTTTAAAGCTGAGTGTGAGAAAAATAAAGGCCAAAGGCTCATCAAAACTTAAAAAGTCTTTTCCTTGTCTTTCATTATCTTAGTAAATGTATCATTGTCAGCGTTTGTATTACCTTTTGTATCTTTAAACTCATTGTATTCTACTCCGCTTTTTTTGTTTTCTTCTTATCAGCTGAAAAATATCCATCGTGTGCTGTAGAAGCGTTTCCAAATCCTAAATATTTTTCTGATTTTATAAGAGCATCATACTCTTCTTCAAACATTAGAGCATATTTACCTTTTTTTGCTTCACCTGTCTCTGGATCATATGTTCTATAGTTTGCAACTCTGTCTATGAAGAAAAAGTGATAGAACTTTTTATTCCTTTAGCTTTCAAAAGCAAGTTGTTTTTTTCAAAATGCTCTTGAATTGTTTTTTTCTAATTTGTGCTCTTTTTATTACATCTGGATCTTGTCCACCATTTACTTGTCCTACCGTTAATCTCACTTTTTCCAAAAATCTATAAAAAGATTTAGATGGCTCAGCTTCATTGTATGTAATTTCATTCACGATATAGCCATCATAGATATCTCTTTTTAGCTTTCTCGCTTAGGATATCTCCATGTTTTATACTGATTTCTTTTCTAGTAATTCCAGATTTATTTTTTTTATATCAAGCTCTATTTTTAGCTGTAACTCCAGTTTTACTAGCTTTTTATATTGACAACTTTTATATATTCAGTATTTGTATTTTTAGTAACTCCAACTGTTGCCACTTCTATTTGTTTTACTAGTTTCTTCTCATAAGCAGCTATTGAATCTAATTTAAACACTGGGTTGTATTTTTCTTTATGTGTAGCTGAATATCTTAGTGTACATAAAGGATTTAGCTCACTTATTGCTTTTTTTAGCTATTTCACTTTCCATATTTTGTGGTTCATCCACTATTACTATTGGGTCACATTGACTAATATAGTCTATTGGTCTATATCCATTAGCTTGATCTCTTTCTTGATTGATAATATTTGTATCCTTATTAAAAGAATCTATATTAATAATCAAAAATTTGAATATTATCATTTACTGCAAAGTTTCTTATCATATTTATTTTTTTAGAATCATATATGAAATAATCATAAGGAGTATTTTTCGTATAGACTCTTAAAATGTTCTTCTGTTATTTGAAGTGTTTTTATATACTCCTTCCTTTATTGCTAATGGAAGGAACAACTATAATAAATTTTGTAAATCCATATTTTTTTATTTAATTCCATTATTGTTCTTAAATATACATAAGTTTTTCCCTGTTCCTGTTTCCATTTCAATAGAAAAAAATTATAGTCACTTTTTAACTAATTTGTCTGTTTTTAGCTAAACCATTTCTAGTTTGAATATTATTCAAGTTTTTTAAAACATCTTCTGGAAGTAATGAAAGTTTATTTCCAGCTCCCAATTCATTTTCATTAATTGTTATACTTAATTGAAGATTATTTGTCTTTTTCTACTGTGAATACAGTCTTAGCTATTTCTTGCCCTGAAAAATATATCTGTTATAGAATTTACAGCCTCTAACTGATACTCTAAATTCTCTTCAAATTTAATTTTTCATAGTCCCTCCTATATACTTCTAATTTCATTTATTCCAACTTGTTCCAACTTCTTTATTGCATTTGTCTTAACTTCATCATCTTTAAATGAGTTATCTCTTAATATTACTGTTGTTTTTAAAATCTTTATCTATTTCTAATAAGTTTCTGTATTCTTTACAAATTGAATCTATTACTTCGTCATCTATTTCTCTATTCAAACTCACTAATAAACTTCCGCCACCTATTGAGTAGAAGTTCTTATTTTCTTCTATTGGAATATTTAAGTCTAGTCCATATTTTAATAGAATTTCATATAAGACATCCAATGTATTTCTATCTCTTTTTATATTTTCTATTGAATCTAACAGGCTTTGTTGTAAGTTTTCTGTATCTATATCCCATTCTTTTTATATTTGATGAATCTAACTTAAATACTTTAAAACCTATATCTAACTTTTCTCTATTTTTCTAATGGTAAGCTTTTCATCTGACTTTATTTTCTCTCCTGCTCTTCTTATTCTCTCTTTTCCTATTTCACATATATTTTTTTATAGCCTGCTTTATATGCTTCTGAATCCTCATCACACAATTCAGGTAGTTGTACCATTATGTACTTTCTATTTCCACCATCTTCTACATTTAATTGCATTACTGAATGAGCTGTTGTCGCTGAACCTGAAAAAAAGTCTAAAAATAATATCATTATTTTCTATTCTTTCTGCTAAATATTTAATTAATTCTATTGGTTTTTGAATAATTAAAATATTCATCCAATTTTAATTTTACAAGTTCTTTTGAAGCTTGTGTACTTGAAAAAAATCAGAAATAATACCCATTGGAATTTGAGTTCTATTTATTATATTACCTTCATTATCTGCATTTAAATATTGTTTAGTATATAAAACCCATTTATTATTCTGATCTTTTTAGCAACAATATATCCATTATTTATACCCCATTGATATTTTTTTCTTTTTGACCAACGCCATATAGCTTTTTTTCCAGAATTATTATCAGCTGGATATAAAATTACTCCATCTTCCATCAGTATTGGATAATCTAATGATTCTGAATATTGTATAGAACCCATTCCTAATTTTTGTAGATAATATTTTCCTCTTTCTTCAATATATTCATCACTTTGACTGTATCTTTCTATATTAGTAGGATAAAGTCCTTTTATTTTTTTATTTTTGTAATATTTTTTTAGAATATAATAATATATGTTCATCTTTTTATTCTAAATAATTTTTGAATCCGAGGAACCTCCACCTTCTTTATTTAACCATTTTTAAATCTACTATAAAAATTTTTCTTCCCCAAATATCTCATCACATATCTTTTTTTAAGTTGGCTTGTTCATTGTCATCTATTGAGATAAATATTACTCCATCATCTGTTAATAAATTTCTTGCTAACTTTAATCTTGGATACATCATATTTAACCAATCAGAATGATATCTCCCATTAGTTTCTGTATTAGTTGTTAATTTAATTCCTTCTTTATTTATTTGCCCTGTTATTTCTTTTATAATTTTTCTATATTATCTTTAAAATTATCTTTATATACAAAGTCTTTCCCCGTATTATATGGCGGGTCTATGTATATCATTTTTATCTTCCCATGATATGACTTTTTGTAGTAACTTTAATACCTCTAAATTATCTCCTTCTATATAGATATTTTCTGTATTATCCCAGTTCTTTGACTCTTCTTTAGCTGGTCTTAATGTTCCTGTACTTACTTCTTGCGCTATTTGTCTTGCTTCTGATTTTTCCATTCCAAGTTAGAGAGTATCTCTCCTTAGAAGTATCTAATTTTCTATACCCCCATTAGATAAAAAGCTCCCCTAGCAAATCCAGATCTACTTGGTCTTCGGTAAATATCTCTGGAAATATTTCTTTTAATTTCTTTGCATTTTTCTTGAACTAAATTCATACTTGTTCCATTTAGTTTTTCCATTTTCTTCACTCCCTCTTTATTTTTTTTATTATTCAGCCCAAAAATGGTATGTAAGATTTATTAGGACCTTGTTTTATATATCCCTTGTTTTTTTGGCTTTTTACAATTAATCTAGTTATTTTATCAATACTTTTTTTACTATCATCTAATGAAAAATCTTTTTCTTAGTGTTGTATTTGTCATATAATTTTTCTAATGTATAACAATAACAACAATGATAAAACATTATATTCATTTTATCTTCGTCCGTCATTTGTTCAAATTCCTTATTTTTTTAAAAAGTTTAACATTCACATATTCATCATTAGTTAAGTATTTAGGAGTAAATCTATTTTTCTATTTCAGATTTTTTTCTACAATTCTATCTATTCCACTTCCTAATTCTTCACATAATTTTAATTTTCTCATATAAAATGCAAGTTTTTCATTTCTACTTTTATTGCTATCATAAAAATCTCCATATATCAATAATTGACTTTCCTGGATTAGTTATTTCTACTCTATTTTTGAAAAAAATTTCTACTTTAGTTTCAAAACCTTTTACATTTAAGTCTTGATGAATAATTGCATTTGCCACTAATTCTCTTATTATTAAGCTAGGATAAAAATTCAAAAAGTCTTCATAACTCCATCTACTGCTCTTTCTTCTACTGGAAGATTAACTTGAATTGTTTTTTTATAAGATTTTCAAACCCAACTCCATAACCTTTATCTCCTTCAAAATTGCTTTGAAATAGAACTTTTAGTGTCTCCATTATAAAGTATTACTCTTACTCCCTTTCTTTCAAGATTAAATGATTTTTAAACTTTTTGCAAGTAATAATGCTGCTATTGCTTTTTATATTATATCCATTTCCTACCTTCTCTAAAAAAATCATCTTCTAACATTGCATTTTATTATGAAGTTTATATCTTTTTCTAAATTTTCTTTATCCTAATTTTTAATTTTTTTATATGTTGGATAATCAAGTAACTCAAATATATCTTCTAACTTAACATTTCTTTTTACAATTGTCTTTTTCATAATTGAATCCACTTGTTATACTCCATAATTCTCTCGTTTTTTTCAGAAAAGTCTTTTGCTAATTTATTATTAGCACCAATTCTAATATATACTTCTTTTTTTATAACTCACAGGAGTATGTGTTGCACTTGGAATTTTTTTATAACATTTAAACTTTTTTTCCTTCTACTTCAACATTATCATAAAAATTCAAATTTTATATCTGGTTGTAACAATGTTGTTAGATATAATTCAGCTTGTTGTCCTCCTATTTTAAAAATCTGCTAGTCTTTCATTTTGTTCCTTTTTATTTCCCAAGTATTATCCTCTATTCCAAATATAATATATCCAAAACTTTCTCCTTCTAACAAACATGAGTTAGATATTGCAGATATTGTCTGCCCTAATTTGTTAATTTCTAACCTGTTTGCTTTTTACTTCTATAGTAGGAGTTTCAGAATTATTTTTATTAATTTTTTTCAATTATTGGAACTATTTCTGAACTTATATTCAAAGTTATCAACCTCCTTAAAAAGTTCTCTCGCGGTTTCTCGCATTATTATTTTTATATTTTCTATTGATAATTAAGAAGAAAACTTTCTCGCGGTTTCTCGCATTATTATTTTTTTATTTCTATCTTTCATTGATAATTAAAGAAAAAGTTCTCTCACAGTTTCTCGTAATATTTTTTTCAATATGAAAAAAAGGATCTTTTTCTTTATTTTCATACTTTATTAATTAATAAAATAGATATCTTACCAAAATAGAAAAATACACGATCTAATTGGTCAACAACTAGTTGACTTTTTTTCAGCACTTTACTTTTTTTCTAAATTACTTTTTAAGTAAAGATTTTTTTACTTATATCACAAAAATATAGCATTATGAGTGTAACTTAATTTTCTAGACAGTGTCTAGAATTTTAAACAACTTATATACTTCTAATTTCACTTATTCCAACTTGTTCCAACTTCTTTATTGCATTTGTCTTAACTTCATCATCTTTAAAATGAGTTATCTCTTAATATTACTGTCGTTTTTAAATTCTTTATCTATTTCTTGTAATTTTTTTATATTCTTCGCATATTGAATTTATTACTTCGTTATTTATTTCCTTATTCAAACTTACTAATAGACTTCCTCCACCTATTGAATAGAAGTCTTTATTTTCTTCTATTGGAATATTTAAGTCTAATCCATATTTTAATAGAATTTCATATAAGACATCCAATGTATTTCTATCTTTTTTTATATTTTCTATTGAATCTAATAGACTTTGTTGTAAGTTTTTCTGTATCTGTATCCCATTCTTTTTATGTTTGATGAATCTAACTTAAATACTTTAAAAACCTACATCTAATTTTTTTCTCTATTTTTCTAATGGGAGGCTTTCATCTGATTTTTATTTTTCTCTCCTGCTCTTCTTATTCTTTCTTTTTCCTATTTCACATATATTTTTTTATAGCCTGCTTTATAGGCTTCTGAATCCTCATCACACAATTCAGGTAGTTGTACCATTATGTACTTTCTATCTCCTCCATCTTCTGCATTTAATTGCATTACTGAATGAGCTGTTGTAGCTGAACCTGAGAAGAAATCTAAAATTGTACTATTTTTTTATCCATTCCAATACTAATCATATGATTTATTAATTTGACTGGTTTTAGGATAACTAAATGGCTTTGAATTATCAAATAATTCTTTTATATCATCATTTCCAGTTTCTGTTCTTCCATATACAATATCTATTAATAAACTCCTAGGAGTAGTACGCTTCAGGTCTATAATATTTTAGTGTATACTTTTCCTTCTTTAAAAAAACTAATTTATCAAATTCTTTTTCAACTTTTTCTTTTCCCCATCTCCAACGAAATTTTTCTCCTTTTTATTTCTTGGAAAATATGAATTTCCTTCTCTATCTTTTATTTCAAAAATCTAAACTTTCTATATATCCTAAAGAAGATTTATCTAGCGTTATCAAACCATACTCTCCAATATCATCTTTAAAAGGATATAAATTATTGTCTAACTCATATTTTTTTATCAAGATATATTTTTGAATATTCAATATTCCTAGAATAGCTTATAATATACTCGTGTTCAAAAAACTATTTTATTCGAGTCATTTCCTCCACCTTGTTTTTTTCTTCCAGATAAAAATCTGCAATAAAATTTTCTTCTCCAAATATTTCATCACATAATTTCTTTTAAGTTAGCTTGTTCATTATCATCTATTGATATAAATATTACTCCATCATCTGTTAGTAAATTCCTTGCCAATTTTAATCTTGGATACATCATATTTAACCAATTTGAATGATATCTTCCATCTGTATCGGTATTTGTTGTTAGCTTAGTTCCTTCTTCACTTACTTGTCCTGTTACTTTTTATAATTCTCTATATTATCCTTAAAAATTATCTTTATATACAAAGTCTTTTCCCGTATTATATGGCGGGTCTATGTATATCATTTTTATCTTACCGTGATATGATTTTTGTAGTAACTTTAATACTTCTAAATTATCTCCTTCTATATAGATATTTTCTGTATTATCCCAGTTCTTTGACTCTTCTTTAGCTGGTCTTAGTGTCCCTGTACTTACTTCTTGTGCTATTTGTCTTGCTCTTGCTTTCCCATTCCAAGTTAAAGAGTATCTTTCATTAGAATCCTCTAGTTTCTGTACCCCCCACAACAAATTTGCTTTCTAACAAATCAAAGTCAATTTTATCTTCTACAAATATTTCAGGAAAAAAATTTCTTTTAATTTCTTTGCATTTTCTTGAACTAAATTCATGCTTGTCTCCATCTAACTTCTCCACTTATATTCCTCCTATTATTTTTTTCAATATACTATCTCTCTTTTTATTTTTTACTATTTTTTTGTTTGAATTTCAGTTATTCTATTTAATTGAGTTTCCTTTTTTTCTTAAAACTTTTAACTCTTCTATTTCTTTATTTATTTTTTTCTAATAACTCTAAATTTTCACTTTCAATATTACTTTCAGAATTTAATTTTTTTACTTAAATTTATAATTCTTACTTTTTCAATAATATCTTCATAAAAATACCTTTTAAATTTGTTGAGTTTAATTTTTTTATACTCTAAGTCTTTCAATATTTTATTTTCTATTTCTATCCAATTACTATTAAAAAAACTTCCTCTACAATTACTCTTTTCTTTTTCAATTTTTATTACTTGTAGATATTAAAATTTCAGTTTTAAATTCTAGTATGATAACAGTACTCTTAGGAATAAGTTGATGAAATAATTTTGATATTACATTTTCCTTTCCTTTTTTCCCTAAGAATAATTTTTAATGAAATCAATCTCTTCAAATCTTTCTTTATCACTTACATAGTTTTTGAATATTGGAATTAGAAAAGTTTTAAGAGATACATAAATCTTATTTTTCAACATTATCTATAAAAACTCTTTTTAATTTCTCATTGGCTTCAGCATTTTTTTATATATCATTTCTTTAGGTATATTTTTTTATCAATTTTACATTCATTAGGCAGATTAAATATTTCCATAATTTCACCTACTTTATTACCAAGAACGATATAAGTTCAAAAATCATCCATATTTTGTACTGACTTACTCAATGTAGTTTTATCAAAACCAAACAGACTTTCTATTCCTTTTTCTTCTTCTTTACCCACTATATTTTCAACAGTCTTTTTCTAAAAAAAATCTGTAAATTTTTTTCATATCTTTAGCATTATTAGTCTCTTGATTGAATTCTTTTTATTAGCTCTGTATAAAGCTCATTTTGTCCACTACATACTTTTTTTATATATCCAGTATTTTCTTGCTTTGAATGAAATTTAATAAGATTTCACCATCATCTTTTATATAGACGAAGAAATATGGATTTAAAGTATTATATTCACTTGGTTTTATATTTTGATTTATTTTTTTCAAGCAAAATATAACTCCTCTTACAGCTTCATCAATATTACTTTTTAGCTATTGCATACATTCCTGTAGGAGCTTTTTCTAAGAGTTCCTTATGATTTTTCATATAGTTCACTAGATCCATTTTAAAATCATTAAACGATAAATCTGTTATAGAAATATTTCCATTAATATCTTCAATATCAGGAACTTGGTCCTGTAGCTGTTTAAGTTGTTTTTCTGTATTCCAAATCATTCATAGTTGTCTTTTCTTCTATTATATTTTCTTCTCCAGTGGCTGACATATCTAACATTACCATTCTTCCACTTACTCTTGATTCTAAATTTATATATTCATCTAGCTCCATATTTGGCCAAAAATTAACAAGTTGAATAACTTCATTTTGAGAACCTATTCTATCTATTCTTCCAAATCTTTGAATGATTCTAACTGGATTCCAATGAATATCGTAATTTATTAGATAATCACAATCTTGTAAATTTTTGTCCTTCTGATATACAGTCAGTTGCTATTAGAATATCTATCTCTGGTTTATCTTTATCTCTTCTTTCTTTAGATCTAGGTGAGAAATTTGTTAATATGTTATTAAACTCTGTTTTAACACCTTTTAAGTTAGTTTTAGGATTATCACTTCCAGTTACTAGTGCTGAGTACAAACCTAATTCATCTAAAAATATATGTTGATATATTATTATACAAATATTTAGCTGTATCAGCAAAAAGCTGTAAAGATAATGATTTTTTGTTTTCTTTATTCAATGGATTTTCTACTTTTTGTTTTATTAATTCTTGTAATTCTACTAACTTTTTATCTCTTTCAACAGTAATTTTATTTGCTTCCTTTAAAATTTTTCAAGTATTACTTTATCAGCTTCTAACTCAGATTCCCATCTTATTTTATCTATATCTTTTTAGATGTATCTTAACATTCTTACTTCCAATTAAAACTCCATCTAATCTATTGTCTTCTATATCTAATTCTTCAATATCAAAATCTTCTACAAAGTCTTCAAAAAGTATTTATTTTTTTCTAAAAGTTCCTTTCTATATTTTTTTCAATATTTTTTTAAAAACAGTTATAGCAAATGAATGTATAGAACTTTCCATTCTTTTTAAAAATATTAATTCTCATTAAATGAACTAAACTTTCTTCTCTATCAGTCTGTTTGAATACTGTTTTTCCCATGTTAGTATCATATTTTTTTACTGTACTGTTCAACTTTACTTGGTAATACATATTTCATAGGTGAATAGATTACTAAATTAGGCTTTTTATAAGTTTGTTTTAATTCAGCAAGTTTGATAAAAATCGTTTTTGTGTCTACATCAGCCTTTACATTTATTGGTTTCAATCTCTCAGGAAATTTTTCCAATACTAGTAGTATCATAATATTTTTTTGAATATGTTTTCTAGATCTAGCTATAGTTAACATATCTAAAAGTTTAAAAATAATCTACTTCTAGCATTTCTAATAAAGCTTTCAACACTCTTATCTTCTTCTTCTAAATCATTCCATTTATTAAAAAGCCATCTGTGCTTTTCTTAAAGCTTTGCTCTATACTTTTTATTCCATCAGCTGATAAAAGCTTTATCATTTCTTCTGTTGCAAAAAGCAATTTGATTTTTTTAAATCATTCATTCTATTGTTTACAGGCGTTGCTGAAAGCATTAGAACTCTTGTTTTTACTCCTTTTTTTATAATTTGATTAAGTAATCTTGAATATCTAGTTTCTTTATTTTTCTTTACTATTATTATTATTTCTAAAATTATGTGATTCATCTATCACTATTAAATCATAGTTTTTCCCAATATACTTCTTCTAAATTAATATCTCCACTATGTCCTGTATATCTTGAAAGGTCTGTATGATTTAATACATCATAATTTAATCTATCTTCTCCTAAAATATTATCTCTTCTATTTCCTCTATAAACTAACCAGTTCTCTCTTAATTTTTTTAGGACATAACACCAACACTCTATTATTTCTTAACTCATAATATTTTATAATAGCAAGTGCTTCAAATGTTTTTCCCAAGTCCAACAGAATCAGCAAGTATACATCCATTATATTTTTTTCTAATTTATCTATAGCTCCTAATACACCATCTTTTTGAAAAATTATATAATTTATTCCAGACTACACTGTCTTTAAAACCTGTTTTACTTTTTAACTATTTCTTCTTCCGTTAAATCACTTAAATAATCCTTAAAAAAATATTGTATAGAGTAACAAAAATATATAAATTCAGAGGTGTTTTCTCTATAAACTACTTCTAAACTTTCTAATAGTGCTTTTTACATCTTTTACTTTTTCATTATCATTCCACGCCTTATTAAATAGGTTTAACATTGCTTGTGTTGAAGTTGTATCTTTCATATAAGTATTCATTTCAGATTTATTAGATGAAACCACTCCTAAACCACTAGATGTAAAATCTGAACTACCAAAAATATATGAGTCTTCTCCATCATTCTGCTCCATTATATACATTTTTTTGTGGTAGAGTATGTTCTTCATCATAGGCTCTAACTTCTACTTTTTCTTATCCATTCTGCACATTCTTTTTGCTATTTCAGATTGTTTAAGTTCATTTTTTTAGTTTCATTTCATATCTATCACCAGCAAGTCCACTTTCATAACTTCCACTCAACTTAAATTCTCTATTTATATCTTTTTTTATCTTTTTACAAAAAGTTGGCATAGAAAAATAGTAATCTTAAACTGTCTATTTTATTTAACTCTTTTCTTAATTCTTGATAGGCAAAAAAATAGTGAAATATGCTGAAATAATTGACACTTTTTGTTCCTGATTTTAAATCTTCTTTTAATTTATCTATTACTTTTCCTTGTGTTTTATTATCTAATATTCCATATTCCATATGCACTTTCCCCCTTATTTTATTTTTAAACTCAATATGTTTATTATAATATATTTATTAGATTTTTTTGAACACTAAAAATACCATAGTAAATTGCAAGGAAAATTAAAAACAGATAGACTACTGCAATAATCTATCTGCTAAAAAACTTAACTACTAATTAGAAATTAATAGTTATATAGATGTTTTTACATAGCAACATTATAATAACTATTGCTATGACAATATAAAGATGTAATCTTTTCACTTTTTCACCTCCTTATCAAAGGTTAGAAAAAGAAAAAAAGGAAGACAATTTATTATACCATTTTTATTTGACATCTTATACTAAAAATATTATAATATACTTACAATATAAGATGTAATTCAAAGGAATGACTAAAAATAGCACTTACTGCAATAAGTGCTATTTTTATTCTATTTATTATTTTAAAAATCTATCTAATATTATATTTAGTTGTTCTGCTATCTCAGAAACAGTATGATATTCTTCATCATACCAATCATATCTATGAAAAATCTTGTTTATAATGAATATAATAATATCTTGTAGAATCTGGCATTCTAAGTGATAATGTAGCTATTCTTTTTCTTTCTCCAAGTTAATAATATAGCTATCTTCTTTCTCTTCTATCACTTTCATTTTTATATTATTTTTCAAATTTTTCTTTTTACTTTGAAGTATTTTTTTAAAAAGCTCTTTTTTTATTTCTAAATATTTTTTTCTTTTTCATCTATTACTATTTTTTTCCTTTTTATCATCTTTAAATTCTATTGCTATAAAAATTGTCAAAATAGCCCATTCCACATATAAAAAGTTTATTCCTTTTTACTTCTATTAAAAAAACTTTTATAAAAATATGGTATTTCTAATTCTGCTCTTAAGTCTTCTAATTCATTTAAAAAAATGATAATATACTTCATCTGATGAGTAATATTCAAACCTTTTTACATTTTTAAATTTTAAAAACTTTTTTTATGATAAAGTCTATAGTCATACTTTATTGTATTCTCCATCTCCTACTACCTTATAGAATGTTCTACAATATAAATATAATATTGAATCTTTATACTCCATTCTCTCCACCAAGATACTTCTATAATCTACCATAATTCTATCATCTTCTTTCGTTAAAAATAATTTCTACTCTTACTCCTTCTTTAGATATAACCAAATTTTTAGTTCTTTCATTTTTCTCTTGAATTAAAGTCATATTTAAAAATAATTGTAGTAAGTCTTTGTTTCTTCTAAATATATTCCCTTATCTTCATCATCAATTTCAATAGTATAATAGATAGCACAATCCTCATCTATTAATTTTTATTTTATTATCTTCTGTATATTCATATTTGAAATCATATTTTTCTAAGATTTCTTTTTCTTCTTCTGTTATATGAGAAAAAAATAAGTTCTAATCTTTTCCTAGGGGCATCAAAGTCATCTTCATTTTCATTCTCATTTTCATCTTCTAAATAAACATCATATCTAACTTCCATATTTTCACCCTCATCTCCAATTTTTAAGAATTTATAAAAATAAGTTAATGATTTTTCTAAATTTTTTTAATATCTCTGTAACAGTGCTATTTTTCTTCATCAATCCACCAATAAGCTTCATCATCATTTAACCATAATATATTGAAACAAGCATAATAATAAGGTGCAAAATGAGGTGTTGTTATTTCTAATCGTGCAATTCCCTTTATCTCCTTTCAAAAATCTAAAAATATAATAATTTTCTTCATCATTCATTATATCTGATATTATATCTATTTTTTTATGTTATTTTCTTTAAGTTTTTTTCTTTTTTTGTTTTCAATCATTTTTGTAACTTCTTTTTATTTCCAAAAATTTTTCTTGCTCTTTTTAACTCCATATTTCACCTCATCTTAAAAAAATAGTTTTGATTTCTTCACTAAATTCTTAACTTTTTTTCTTCATCTTTATCTAAAAACGTTATAAAATAGTAATAATCTGTCAAAGAAGTTATTAAAATTTTAAGATTTGAAAAAAATAAATTTTATAACCTTTTTGGAAACCAAAAAACATCTCTAAAACTCATTTTAAAAAAATCATTTCTAAAATATTTTTATCTTTGTTTAAAAATTTCTTTTTTACCTAAAAGCCTTTCTTCTAAGTTTTTGATAGAATTTTTTTATAGTGGAGTTTTTTTCTGAATTACTAAAAAAATCAAAACACCATTTTTTTCAAAAGAACCTAAATTTATAAACTACATTCTTGTCCATTTTATATAATCTAAGTAAAAAAATTTTTAAGTATCTATTTTCATTCACTATATAAGGAATTTTTCTCTCTTATTCATCTCAATAAAGGCTTTTACAATAATATTGATTAGCTTGTTCTTCATTTAAGATATTTTCTAATACGTCTAAAACATAAGTTTTTCATTACTACTCCATTCTATTTTTTTCAAAAAGCATCTTTACTCTTTTATTTTTATATTTATTTAAAGTAGATATAATTGGAAAAATTAACATCTTTATATTCTTTATTTTTTTAGCTATCTCTAATAATTCATTCAAAAATATCTTTATTATAAATAGTTGATAAAGCCTTAGATAATGCTATTTTATATTCATCTGTTTTAGCTTTATAAAAATTCTTTTTATCAGTTTTTCAGAAGCTTCTTTATAATTTTTTTACTGCTAGAAAAATAAGCTAAATGTGTTTTTATATTTTCATCTTCTATTTTTTTGAAAGATATTTTAATACAATTGGAACTACCTTTTTATCTTTTTCTGTTATTAGCACTAATTCATATATAGTGAAAAAAATTTATAATCTATTTTTTTCTAAATCTTGTAAAAATTCTTTTTCTTCTTTAAATTCGATATTATTATAAGGATCTTTCGAATAGACTAACTTTCCTGTTTCTTCAACTACACGAAATTTTTTTCATTTTGAATTTTTTTGAAATATCATCTATCTTTTTTTAGAAATTTTTTTATTTCTAAGTAAAACTCATCAGCATCAATATAACTTACTCCCTTTGTTGAAATAAATTTGATATTTTTCATTTTCATATTTTCTTTGTTGATATGTAATATCCCAAATAGTATCCCAAGAAATTTCTATTTTTGTCTCCTATCCTTCTAAAAAAATAATATCTGGTATACACAAAAATGGTCCTGATAAAAAGTAATCTATGTGCTCTTTGCCATTCATAAAAAGGCTCAGATATATTAATTATTTGCTCTATTTCTTCGTCACTTTCATCATCTTCATAATCATCTTTTAACCAATAAAAATATTTTTTTCCTTAATATTGTCTATAGTTTCAAAAATTGTTTTTCCCTCTACATCTTCATAAGGCAAAACTTCTTCTTTCATAATATCTTCTAAATAATTATCAAAATAATTATAAATATGAAAAATATATCCTACATCTATTCTTAGTTTATCATCTTCATAAAAATTGACTTATATTAACTCCATCTACCCAAATTTCTAATATGTAATTTAAATATGAGCTTTTTTTGGATAATAAATAGGTTTTAATTCAAAAATTCTTCATTAATTCCCCTTATTTCTTTTTTTATCATTATCTTTTTCATAAGCCTTTCCTTCAATGAAAAAAATATCTCTTTTTTTAAACTCCCATCTTCATTATAAACATAAGTCCAACCATCTGGTTTTCCATTTTTCTGAAGTCCCTCTACTTCAAGTTTTCCACTTTTATAGTAATCTCTCAATCTGGATAATAAGGGTATTTCTTTTTTTACAATTTTATAAATTGCCTGATGAAACTTATCTTTTGCATTACCTATTTCGTCATTAGCTTTATGAGTTTTTCCATATCATTAGCATCATAGAAATAATAATTAGTAAGCATACCTGCATAACTATGAAAATATTTGCTATTGTGACAATCTATTGCCTTTTAAGTCTTGTTCATTACATTCTTTTTCTTCTAAAACTAAATACACTCCTTTAAAAAATCTTTTTCAAATTATTTATTACTTCATCTTCCTCAACTTGTTGATATTTTTCAAGAACTTTTTATCAATTCTTCAGAGGATTTTTAGTTCAAGAAATTCTTCTTTTACATAATAATTTGTTTCTACTTTTTATTATACTTTCTACCATGATTTAAACTCCTAACTTATAATTTTTATTGCTAACAATTGAATTTCATCAAAGTATATTTCAGAATTTTTTTGTAAAAATTCCCATATTTATCAATTTCTTTTATCTTTATTTTTATTGTCCTCTAAGTCAGTTACAATTCCAACCTTTGTTTCAAAGAAATCTTCATTATCTATAAAAAAATAAGAAATTTATTTTTCTAAACATTTTCTTAAAATTTGTCTAATTTCTAAATCTTTTTTTCAAAAATCAATTAACTCATAAAAATTTTTCTCTTTTTAACATCTAATTTAACTTCTATTTCAGAAATATTTTTCTATCATATTTTTAGGAATAATATTTATTTCATTGGTATCATAAAAATTCTTCCTTTTCTGAAAAAAATTAGGTAATCTCCATTATAAGATAAATCATAAGCCATATATTCCTCATCATCTTTTTGTAGTAATAACTTTAAAATTTTTATATTCTTCTCTTTCAATATGATTAGATATTTTTATCCTTTTTAAATAATCTTTTGCTATAACTTCTTCTGATGTAATATTTTTCATTATCATTTAATATTTGAAAGCTAAAATAATCCTCTCCTTTTTCAGTTAAGTAAGCCTCTTCAATGCTTCCATCTGCTAATTCAATAGAAATCTCCACTCTATTTTCTATTAATTCTTGAAATATATCTTTATTTTCTCTATTAAATCTAATAATTTTCTTTTTGATTTTTTTCAATATAGTCTGATTTCAATATTATTCTTTTTTATTGAATCAATTAGAAAAAAACTTTTATTCCATCTTCTTTAAAATTTATATCATAAGAAAAGTAAATATAAATGTTTTGAACTTATCTTTAAAATTTTTTTCCAACTGTAAAGCAGGAGTCTTCAAAATGATATATTCCTATTATTTGTCCCAATTTTATATTTTTTTAAAAATTTCTTTCATTTCATTCACCTTCTATTTTCTATTTACATTATTGTATTATTTGAAATATAATAAGTCAAATTTAAAAAAACAGATAGACTAATCTAATAATCTATCTGTTTTCAAACTTATTTTATTTTACATATTTTTTTAAATTCTCCATAACCTTCTTCATCCATTTTTGTCATAAGGGATGAATCTCAATGAAGCTCCATTGATACAGTATCTAAGTCCACCTTCAGCTCTTGGTCCATCTTCAAAAAACATGTCCTAAATGTGCTTTTTCCAGCTCTACTTCTTACTTCAACTCTACTCATACCATAAGAATTATCTTGTTTGTAATTTACTACTTCTGTTGCAATAGGTTTAGTGAAACTTGGCCAACCGCAACCTGCATCATACTTATCCTTTGAACTAAATAATGGCTCTCCTGTTGTTATATCCACATAGATACCATCTTCTTGTTTCTTATCGTATTCATGAGTAAAAAGCTCTTTCTGTTGCTGCATTTTTGTGTAACTTGATATTCTAAATCAGTCAATTTTTCTTTTTAAAAACTTCATCACTTGGCTTTTGATACTTTTTTTCATCTATTATTGCTTCATTTGCCTTATTTAAATTAATATGGCAATAGCCATTAGGATTTTTTTCTTTAAGTAATCTTGATGTTCCTCTTCTGCCTTATCAAATCTTTTTAACTTTTCAACTTCAATTACAATAGGTCTAGAATATTTCTTTTTGTTCTTCCTTTTATAGCATTTATAGCGATTTGTTTATCTTCATCATTTTGATAATAGATACCTGTTCTGTATTGAATTCCTCTATCGTTTCCTTGTTTATTTACAGAAGTTGGATCTATTATTCTAAAATAATATTTTAATAGAGTATCTAAAGATACTTTTGAAGAATCATAAGTTATATGTACTGTCTCAGCATGTCCTGAGTTATTGCAAACATTTTTCATATGTTGGGTTATCAAAAGAACCATTTGCATAACCAGAAACTGAGTCTATAACTCCATCTATCCTAGCAAAATATTCTTCAACTCCCCAGAAGCAACCACCAGCTAAATATATTTCTTTTTATATTTTCTTTATTAACATTATTTACAGTAGTATTTTTGCTTTCTTCCATAACTTCATTTTCTCCTTTCCACTTCATAATAGTCCTTGATTTGTCCATTACTTATATGACCAACAATTACATTATCTATTTTTTTAAATCTTTATATATAATTGCTGATGTTGGTAAAAGCTCTTATTTTTAAATATTTGTAATAATTTTTCCATCTGTATCATATAGTACTTTAATATTTTTTTGTAACCTAAACTATCATACCATTCTTTGAATTTAGTAGGATTTTTCTCCATTTATTCCTGGAAAAAAACAACAGTTATTACTTCAAAATTACTATTATTTTCACCTGCTAACCTATCTAATTCTTCTAGACCTGCTAAACAAGTTGGACACCATGAAGCCCAAAAATTTAATATAGATATTTTTCCTCTTGAAAATGTATAGTCATTTCCATTCATATCTACTAATTGTATACTTTCTAACAAGTCTTTCTCAGCCTCCGTTTCCTTACTTACATTATGACTAAGCATTTTAGCAAAAAAACAAATGTTCCAATTAAAAAAATATAAAAAAATTAAAGGTAAAATAAATTTTTTTCATTTTTAACTTCCTTTCAACATTTAGTTAAACAGTTAAAAATATATTAAGTTTGTCAAAAATTAAAAAGAAATCCCATTACTATAATTAAGAAACCACCTATTTTTAATAAGAGGTAAATGTTTTTTTAATAAAAGACATTTTCTTAAATAGTGTTTTTTTGAAGCTAATGAGAATATTACAAATGGTGTTGCCATTCCCAATAGATATAGAACCATTAACATTACACTATTTTGCTGTATCTCCTGATGAACCTGCTAAGATTAATATCGAAGCTAATATTGGTCCAACACAAGGAGTCCAACCAAGACTAAAAGTTAAACCTAAAAGGAAAGTTGAGAATAAGCTTTGTTCTTCTCCCTCATAATTCATAACCTTAGTTTTTTTCCAAAAAATTTTAATTTTTAAAAATATCCATTTGAAAAAGTCCTAAAATTACAACTAAAATTCCTCCTATAACTCTTACCTTACTATTAAGAAATAACTCTCCAATGAACCCTGCTCCAAAAACCTAAAACTATATAGGTAACAGAAAGTCCTAAAAACAAATGCTAGAGTCTTACTTACTGATTTTTTTCTCACCATTACTTAGAATTGAAATGTATACTGGAATAATTGGAAATATACATGGTGAAAAAAGAAGCAATCCCTGCTAAATACGCTGTGCTATATGCAACTTCTTCTGTAAACATAAATTCCCCTTTCTAAAATTTTAATTAATATTTTACTACATTCTTATTATATACCTTTTTAATTTAAAAGTATACTAGAAAAGTTTAGTAAATAAAAAAATAATATAATATTATTAAAATATTTTTAATAATATCTTTAAAAATCTCATTATTTTATTTATTTATTTTTTTAAAAAAATATCTCTATATTAATATAAATAATTCAAAAAAATAAAAATCAAGGAAGATTTTTAATACGTTTTAATTTGACGTAAAAAAATAAGTGAGTGCTATAATATAATTAAATTTGTTTTTGCTAACTAATTATTTTTTTATAAAAAAACTTTTAAGAGAGGAGAGTAATATGTTTTTAAAGAAAAATAGGAGTTATACATAGTGTATTTGAAAAATAAAGATAATGTTCCAAGTCAAGGAAAAATATTCTGATGAAAAAAATCTATAATTGAAATTTTCCCAGAATATACAGATGCTTTAGATGGAGTTGAACTTTTAAAAAGCATAATAGTTTTTATATTGGGGCGACAGAGCAGATAGAACTGTTTTAAAATCTACTCCTCCATTTGGAACTTTTAGAAAAAGGAGTTTTTTTCAACTCGTTCACCTAATAGACCAAATCCAATAGCTATATGTGTTTGTAAAATACTTTCAATTGAGGGAAATAAAATAACTGTCTTAGGTTTAGATGCTCTTAATAGAAGTCCTGTATTAGATATAAAAAGTTTTTTTATCCCAAGAGTTGATACAGACGAAGATTATAAAACAACTAAAATAAACCAATAACAAAATAAAAAAATGACTCTATCCTAGTTCACTGCAAGTAAATTGCTCGTGCGATAGAGTCTTTATCCTAAAAATTTTTATTTTCTTTTTTTAAAATTAGAACTTGTTCTTTTTCTTCTTTTGTAACTCTTAGAGATTCCCTAATTTTTGAATAGCCTTATTTACCGTCCAAGCATCTAGTTTAGTTTTCTCTAGGAATTTATAAGTTTCTTCTCTATATTTTACATAGCAAACTGATAGTAACCAAGCTTTTAGCCATGTTAACATAATATTCTTCAGATTTTATTTTTTTCACAGATTTTAAAAAAATATCTTTTTAAATACTTATCTTCTACATAATAAGCGAGTAACATAACAAAAAAATAAATCTTTGTTCCCATGGATTTGTTGCAGATAACTTTAGAATTTAGATATTTATAGAAATCTTCTTTATTCTTATTGATAAACTTAAAGCTTGAATCAACTATATCACAAACTGCCCAATTATCTATAATATTTATAAAAAAATCTATTCTTTTTAATCTATCTTGATACTCCATCTTTGAGTAGCCAATTAAAAACCATATAAAACTTTTTTTCTTCATAATATTTAATCTTCTTTTTCAAAAATAATTTTTTTCAAAAAAATTTAAAAAAAGTTTTCAGAAGAAGTTTTAGCAATTTTTCTTGGCTATATCTCTTAAAAATTGGAGTTCTTATTCCAATTATCTCACAATCTACAGGCACAATTATTTTAGTATTGAAATCTCTATATTCAATATCTCTTATTGAAAAAAAGATAGTCTAAAAATTCTTTATATTCTTTTTTTCAGTTTTAAATTCTAAACTTTCAATTTCCATATAACTCTCCTATTATTCTTTAAAAGCCTAAAATTTCTATTATTTTATCAATATTCACTGAATGTTCATTAATAATTTTTTTCTTCATATTTTACCAAATAATTTTGTGCTTTTTCCAACTATTAATTTTAAATCTTTTTATTTTTGGCTTCAATAACTTTCTGAAAAAAACTCATTTTTTTGAAGTATGAAACTTTTCTTTGTATTCTTTTTATTGGAAACATTTTAATAAAATGTAACCCATGATGATAAGTTTCTTTTGGTTGTGCTATTTGGTGGTAGAGGATAAAAATTCCCACTCTTTTAGCACTTGGAGGAATATTAGATCTAAAAAGGAATAGCAAAAATCTATTTTTTTACCTCTATATTTGAGCTTTAAAATTATAAGATAAGGTCTTTTTAAATCATCATTATGTAATAATTCACTGTCATCGCAAATTTGAAAAAAACTTTTTTTAATAGAAACAATTTCTATTTTTACCATTTTTTTCCTCCTATAAAAAGTAAAAGACTGGAACAATCCAGTCTTCATACGAGTGAATGATATTCTTACCGTCATTCCCGATTCAATTAGTCTTAATTAATAAGGCTTTTTCTTATATTTATAATATCACTTCCGCTTTTTTTAAGTCAAGAGAAATTTTTAAAAAGAGTGAGATCTCCTATTACCATACATTAGAAGCATGGCTTGTAAATCCAGAAGATGTTGAGAAGTATTTGGCATCTATAGGCATACCATCATAAGTCATAATTTCTCCCAGCAGTTTTCTTTTTATAGCACGAGTTGCATCTTCATTTTCTATTTGGTTATTATATACTTGGCTTTCAACAGTATCTTTTTATATGGAAACCATCTTTAGCATACTTACCCTTTTTAATATATCACTAACCGCATAAGTTCTTGCTGCAACAGCTTGTACTTTTCAATGCTTCAACACCAAAAGCTTCTTGGCATTTCACTTGCAACAACTTGTAACAGATATTTTTCAATATCTATTGTGTTTATTACTCTTAAACTAGAACCTCTTGGGAATTATAGTTAAGATTCCTCTATATTTTTGAGAAGTAGTATGAGCTTTTCTAACAGGACTAATTGTTAAATATTCTCCCTTAGCATAGAAATTTAAAGGATTTCTAGTCTTATACTCTTTTTCCGTTTTTCAAGAGTTATAGTCACTGCTCCTGAAGAATTTCTTACATCAACTCTTTCATTTGCTCCAACTGTTATATCAAAGTCTTCATTATATATTTGAACCTTTATTTTCTGATGAGAAAAATATTAAGTCTTCCATGTTCTAAACTTCCATTAGTTGTGATACCAACTTTGATTTCTTTATTATTTCCTAAAAACTGATTCAACAGTTGAAAGTTTTACATTAGTATAGTATCTTTTTAAAAATATTTTTTTGTAGCTTTCTCCACTCTTAGCTAAAGTTCCAGCTGCAAATTGAGACATTCCAACTCCATGTCCATATCCTCCACCATATATGTGGATATATCCTCCATCTTCTTCTAAAAGCTAGATATGCTGAGGGTAATGAACTTACACTAGGCATAATTGGTTTAGAAGCATAAGAACCTTTCTTCTCCTTTTTGAACCATAAAGTGCATTGTTAGTTGCTAAAAGTTTTTCTTACATTAAATTCTTTTTGCTACTAAGTACTTACCATTGCTAGTTATGATAAGCATATGAGTTATTATTCCAGATTCTCCTCTTGCTGCAACTATTATATCTTGAACATCTCCAACACTTCTTATAGGTGCTTGTTGCCACTCACCATTTACAAGAGTTAAAAACATTTCTAGGATTTGTTTTATAGATAGAAACTATTCTACTTTCTACCTTATTATATAAATCTGATTTTTTTAATACTTGTTTTTCCATCTCCAATAAGGTGAGTTATCTCCATGTCCTCTTGAAGATAAATTTTTTTAAAAGTATTTTTAGAGCTTTATTTTCATCATATTCTCCAAAAAACTGAGAAACTTTCCTTATGGTTATCATTTACAGGAACTAAGTAAGGTATAGCTGCTCCAAAAAGTATTATATGGTAAAGGTAATCCTAATTTTTTTAAATACAGTATTTTCTAGAGTTATTTTTTTCTCTATTTCCTCTTTCAATATTAGTATTGTTGCTACTTCCTTCAACTACAGTACCTACTTTGTAGTCTCCATTAGGTTTTTACTGGTTTAACCTTTTTTTCCCTGAATTATTTGAACAGGCTAATAGCAAAAAAATGCTGATACAATTATCAAAGATATTTTTTTATTCATGTTCTTTGTGAGATATTATACCTCAACTCCTCCTTATATTCTTATATTATTTTTTTAACAAAATTAATTACTTGATCTAAGTTTTTCTTGAGTATCTACCCCAATTAAACTATGAGTTGTTTCTAAAAACTTTTTATCTTATATCCATTTTCTAAAAACTCTAAGTTGTTCTAAAGATTCAGCTACTTCTAAAGCTGTTGCTGGCATCTTTGAATATTCTATAACAAAGTCTCTTTTTATACCCATAGATTCCTATATGCTTAAAAATATGATATATCATCAGCCTTTCTTGGATAAGGAATTACAGATCTTGAAAAAAATATTGCATAATCATTTTTTTATCACAAATTACTTTTTACATTATTTGGATTTTTCTATTTCTTCTTTTTCAGTTAATTTATGTTTTAATGTAGCCATTTTTTTAAATCTTTATTTTTCTTTAAATGTTTCTATTAAACTATTTATCATTTCATATTCTATTAATGGTTCATCACCTTGAATATTTATGATGACATCATAGTCCTTTATTTTTTTTCACAAACTTCTGCTATTCTTGATGTTCCATTAGTGTGTTCTGTACTTGTCATTATTGCTTGTCCACCAAAATTTAAGACTTCATTGTATATTCTTTCATCATCTGTTGCTACGATTAATGAGTCAAGATTTGATTTTTTTGCTCTCTTGTATACCCACTCTATCATAGTGTGACCTTCTATTAATTTTAAAGGTTTTCCTTCAAGTCTAGTTGAAGAATATCTTGCTGGTATTATTCCTAAAAATTTCATTTTTTTCACCTCGTTTTTCTGAACCTCCCACGACTGACACCCTACGAGTGCTAGAGTCACGGGGTTCCAAAAATCTTTAAAAATATTTAAAAATTTTTCTAAGAAGTTTGATAGCTTTACACTACCCTTATTCTTTTTAGGTGTGTTCAGCTCACCTCTATTGTATAGGACGCTTAAGTCCACAACTTTACTTTTTTTCTTAGAATATTTAATGCTCCATTACAATCTGCGTTTATAAGTTTACCTGCACTTGTTTGATATAGTCCTCTTTTTATTCTTTTTTTCCACTGAATATATATTCTTGTAGATTTTCTTTATCATATATTGGAATTTCATCTCCATCAAAAGAAACTTGCTTTTTGATGTATAACTCTCTTCTTGTAGTTTAAATTCTATTCCATATAGTTTACATAGATATATTAATTTATCTCTTAATTTTTCCATATGGTATATTTACAAAGTTTCTGATTATTTATACTTCCAATATTTGAATTTCCTTTTGAAAATCTTCATTATATCCTAGAACTAATTTTCCTATATCATTATTAAGACAATAATTTACAATTGTTCTTGCTGCTTTTTGAAAGATAATCATTTATACGATTATTTCTCTTTCTAGTTATTCTCTTTTTGTCTTAATGTTGTGCGCTCAATCTTTTTGCTTATCTTTTTATACTTTGTAATTTTGCATTTATCTTATTATAGTATTGATTTATTGATTTTTAATTTTTCTACCATCTATTATGAATGAAGCTCCAGTATTTGTAACACAAGTACAAAGATTGTCTATACCTAAATCAATTCCTAGTACATTATCTTTATTTAATTCCCTTTGAACTTTCTTCTACCTCATAAAGTATATTGAATTTCAAAGTACCTAGAATTTTTGTTTTGGGTATTATTCTAATCTCTTTTATCTTCTTGTCTTTTTAATACTGGTGGTAGCTTTTATTGTGATTTTCTCATGTGCCTTTCTAAATGAATTTGAATAAGGAACTATCAGCATATCATCTTTTAATCTAACAAAACCTATAACAAGAGTTGTAAAAACCATCTTTAGCAAGATAATTAGGTAATTTTATTTTACCGTTATATTGACCATTCTTAGTAAGTTTTAAAAAGTGCAAAGAATGATTTAAAACTTTCATCTACTTCTTTTTAAAAATTTGTTGAGCCATATTAGAATTTAACTTCTTATAGTTCTCACTATCTTTTAAGCATTTTATAGTTTTCATTATAGCTTAAATACTTTTTTTATTGTTAAAATAGTGTTGTCTGACATTATATATAGCTTGATTTTTTTAAATTCTTAGCTATATGGCACAAATATTTTAAAATTTTCTAAACTCTTTTTTTACTAAGATGTTTTTACTTGTTGTTTTTAATGTTAAATACATATATAATCACCTCCTTTTCATCAGAGATATTATACCATATATTCTACATTTTATCCATTAAAAAGTAATGTTTTTTTATTTATTTTTAAACATTTTTTTAAAGTTTTTTTAAAACCCCACAACAGTGGGAAGCGTCGTTCACATAAGTTCGCTACTACTTATGCAGTTCTCTTTGGCATATACACTCCTTAATAAATTAAGGAGATTAGCCTTGAACTTCTTGTTATCTCTAACAAGCACAGACTATATCTTATCCATAGTGTATCTCAACACCTTAGGCGAAACCACTTCCAATACCAATCGCTTGTATTGTACTCCCTCACGAGGGATAGTCGTTGAACTTTCCTTTTCAGGCTTAGCTGCTGATTGTCTATTATCATAATGTTTAGGATTTAACCTTGCACCATCTAGTATATTTTTTTCTGCTTTCGCTACCATCACACTTATACCGTATTCTTACTTAGGTATTATGTTGTGGTTATACTAGCTTTAAGAGTTCCCAGCAATTCAGTTTCTTTTGTTGCACGGTTTTTGCTCCGTGTCTACATACAAGTTTCCCTATATGCTTACTAAAAATCTTCGTGCAATTCATACCCTACGAGTACATGTCTCATGACTAACACCCTACGAGTGCTAGAGTCACAAGTGTTCTTGCACTATTTAATAAACTTAGTTTTACATATATTGTAAAAATTTTTGTATAATCTAATATATATTATAACAAATTATATGGAGGTGTTCAAATTTTTAAGTAGGATTTAAATAAATTTTTAAAAGTTATATTATAATTTTTTTATCTCATAGCTGAAACAATAAGGACATAACTATATTTTTTTATTATATTCTTTTTAAATAAAAAAATGGTAATGATAAATTTTCTATCAATACCATTTTTTTATTATCTATTTATTTATTTTTCAATAAGATCTTACTTGAAATTATAGCTGCAAACATGAATAAAAAAATCCTACAATAAATGTAAAACTCATTCCAAAAGAAAAAGTCCTTTAGTTAATAAGAGTGTTAAAATTATATTTAAAAAAATACAAAATAAACTACACTTGTTATAGTATATGAAAGTGAATAATTCGCTAAAAACAGGACTTTTTAAAAATCAGGATCGCATACTCTTAATAAAAAGTATTCCTGTCAAAAAAATACACCAGTAGCCATACCAAAAAGTTGCAATCATATGTTCAAACCAATAATCTTTTTATAAAAAAATTTACACATATAAAAATAAGAATAAAGTTGTAACAATAAAAACCAATAATAACTATATATAAAATTGGAACTAAGTAAGTAAATACAGCTTTTTATAGGTAAACTAGCAATAGCTGCTGTAACTGCAAATTCTGTAAGACTTCCAGATATTCTTGATTTTTGTGTTACTATCAATTAAAAAAATCTACTTTTAATCTTACAAATATTTTCCACACTATAAACATTATAATCATAGCATAAGCCCAGATAGAGATTTTTATCAAGTATAGGTATTTTATATGCTTTTTATAAAAAGCTTGTAATTGTGAAGAAATTAGACAAACACCAAAAAAATAATTGCTGCATGAAATGCTAAAGTATCAACTGATGATGTTAAGGTAGTTTCTCTTCCAAGTTTAGGTTGATTTTCTACATCCTTTACAAATCCTATTTTAAAAACTTTCAGGGATATCCCCTGGCTTTTTTTAAGAATAGCTGTAAAAATTTTTTTCTTGAAGCAATATTAATCAAAAAGCATTCCAATTAAGATTCCACCTACTAAACCGAAAGTAGCAGTAGTAGTTGCTACTCCTTGAGCTATTTCCCAGAAATCTAAATTAGCACTTTGCAACATATTTCCTAATAAACCTGCTGTTCCATGTCCACCAACAAATCCAATTCCTAATTCCCAACCAAAAAGTCTTATAGAAATCATAGTTTGGAAAAAAATATACTGAGCAGAAAAAAACCAAATCCAAATTGTAACATAGCAATTGCAATCCCAATAAAAAGCTAGAGGTAATATATTTTTAACAGATTTTTTTCTGATGAACTTTTTAATCCAAGAGGTACAGATGCAACTATTGGAACTATTAAAAACTCCTGGTATTAAAGAGAATATTTTTAACCATTCTTCTGGAATTTTTATTAAATTGAAACAAATAGGTCCTAACAGAAGAAGTAAAAAAACCTCCTATTACTGATGCTGGTATAAATGTGGTTTGAAAAAAATTTTTATTTTTTTGCTCTTAAAAAAATGTTCCTAGAATCAGAAATAAACCTAATAATCCTAAAGCATTCAACAAATCCATAAAAAAATTTTTACTAGTCATATATATCACTCCTTAATTAAAAAAATTTTTTTACTTAAGTTAATCTGTCAAAAACTAATTTACAAAAAAATCTTAATTCCTACTCTTAATGATGCTTCATCTGCTATAAATTCTGGACTATGTAGGGTACACTTTCCTTTGTTAAAAATTACTTTCTGTCCCTAACCACATAAAAAAACAGATGGAACTTTTTTTGGTAACAAAAAGAAAAAAATCTTCTCCTGCAGGTAAAGGATTTGATTGAATAAGTACATTCTCTTTTCCTAAAAATTTCATTTAAAGATTTTATAGCTAACTCAGATAATTCAGGATCATTATACACAAAAATCATAACCATTTTGATAATTAAGTTTAGCACTACATCCATATGCACTAGCTATATCTTCAACTATCTTTTGAAGTCTTTCTCTTATCATATCTGCATTCTCAGTAGAAAAAGTACGAACTGTTCCTTCCAAGTTTTACATAATCAGCTAATACATTATATCTACTTCCACCAGTTATTTTTTTCCAATTGTAATAACAGCTGTTTGATTAGGAGGCATATTTCTACTTATTATAGTTTGAATACTCGTAATAATATTTCCTGCTACAACTATCGCATCCCTTCCTTCCAGCTGGTAAAGATGCGTGGCTACTTTTCCCAAAAAAATTTCAATATCAATCCTATCTGACCTTGAAGTTGCAACACCTGGTTTTATTGCAATACTTCCTGTTGGAACTTCAAAAAAACATGTAAAGCGTAAGCTTCATCAACTTTTTGGATTTTCAAGTAAACCTTCGGCTATCATTCCTTTTGAACCACCAATAGGTGATGCTTCTTCACTAGGTTGAAACATAAATTTTACATTTCCATCTAATTTGTCTTTGAAATACGATAATACATATGCTGTTCCTAATAATATAGAAGTATGCATATCGTGACCACATGCATGCATAATATTTTTTTATTTTTTTGAAATAAAAAGGTAAATCATTTACTTCATTTATAGGAAGTGCATCCATATCACCTCTTAATAAAAATAGTTTTTTTATTACTATTTCCCTTTTAAATTCCCAATAATTCCATAACCATTAACATTAGATATTAAATCAATAGGAAGTTTTTTTAACTTTTCAATAACTTTTTTTCAGATGTTCTTTTTTTCATTTCCACTTAATTCAGGATGCGAGTGTATATCTCTTCTGAATTCAATAATTTCATCAATATATTTATCAATTACTTTCTCCAATCCTTTTTAAATCCATACCTACCTCCATATTTAAACAAAACAGCAAAATTAAACGACACTTTTAACGACAAATTTGTTAATGATATTATATCTCTATACATTTTAATTGTCAATAAATATGTCTTAAAAATATTTTAAAAATTTTCTTTAAATAAATATATGATATAATTAAAGTATAATTATTAGAAAGGAAAATTATATGATAAAGTTAGCGATTTTTAACCCCTAAAAAAATTCATCTGAAAAAGATTAAAAAAATTCATTAAAAGAAATTACATGTGAAATAAAATATATATTTTATAATAATCTTTATGATTTAGAAGAGTTATATTTAAAAAAATGCTCAAAAAAATATGATGGAATTATTACAAGTGGGACCTATCGGATATGAAATAATAAAAAAATAGCGTTGAGCTATTTACACCTTTTATACCATTTTGATATTTCAAAAGGAGATTTATACAAATATCTTTTTTTAATATTTTAAAAAGAAAAATCCCAAAAATAGATTTTTTTCAAGGGTTTATATTGATTTTATTTCTCCTGAAAAAAAGGGATACTGGTTTAAAGATATTTTTTTAAGAAAGAAGAGGAACCTATTTTTTTATCAAATAAATTTTTTTCTAATAAAAAAATTTATATGAAACTTTGAAAAAAATAATTATATTAATTTAAAAAAGAAAAGAAAAATAGATATAGTTTTAACCAGAATAAGTAACATGGTTAACTTTTTTTAAAAATCTGAAAAAAATTTCATTTGATTTTTCTATTTCCATCAGAAGAAAAATATTAAAAAAACACTGTTTTTAGAAGTTATAAAGGACATAAAAAAATTTTTAAAAATCTGAAAAAAACAAATCATTTTTGGAAAAACTTTTTATTTGATAAAAATTTCTATTGATATTGAAGAAGAAATTCATTCAATTTCTAAAAAAATTGCATAATAAAAAAATTTTTAGATAAAAAAATATAGAAATTTTTAATGCTCTATGAAGATTTTATAAATTCAAATATAGCTTTTAAATTTAAAAAAAGAAATTTAGAAATAATTTTTCTTTCTGGATGGGGGAAAAGGTAATAATATAAATGAAGCAAGGCATAATGCAGAAAAAGTCATATATAAAAAAATAAAGAAACCAATACTGAAGTTATATATTTAGTTTCTACTAATTCTGAAACTATCTTATCTGAAATAAATGCTAAAAAAAGAAGAATATTGAAATAATTGAGAAATTAAAAAAATTAAATATAACAAAAACAAAATTCAGAAAAAAACTTATAGAGCTTTTTTTAAAAAAATCAAGAAAAAAAGTAAGTTGTGCTAATTTAGCTGATTATTTAAACATCTCAGAAAGAACAGCTAACAGATTGTTGTTAAAACTTGAAGAAAATAGCTTTGGCTATTTCAAATTTAATAAAAAAATAAACAGAGGAAGACCTAAAAAAATATACACATTTTTCATTTTTAAATAAAAATAGAACCTTTAATCTTATGTATAACTTAAGGTTAAAGGTTCTATCTAATTTTCTCTTAGATCCTCTTTATACTATTTCCTCTTGCATCAACTTTAATACTTTTTAATTACATAGATTTGCTGTAGAACAAGAATGATTAGGAATAATTTCTATCTTGTCACCTACTTTTTAAACTTGTTTCTCCTTCTACTTTTTAGTTTCCCAACTTCTTCAGATAAAGAACTCACTATAACTTCTGGATGATCAATTACAGTTCCATACCCAATAATAGAACTATTTCCATGAGCTCCTTGATCTAAACCTAAGCATTTAGCTCCCTGCATCACAAATAAAAAAAGATTTTTTTACTAGGATGAGAAATTATTGTAGCTAAAAAACAGTTAGTGCACAATCTTTAACTTTAGCCTTATTTATGGATAACTGAATGCTATCTAAAAAAACATAATTTCCAGGATGATACACATTTATATTTAGATCTTTAACTGCCTCTGTAAAAAGTAGGAGTAGAGCCACTTGTAATATACTCTAAGTAATATCCTTCTTTTTTTCAAGAATTTCTTTTTGCTTCCTTTAAAGTTTCACATTCATCTAAGACATATTTATGAATATCTGCTTCACATGTTGAAGAATAGATATGACCTGGATGAGAAGAAATACCTCTTAATTTTAAATTTTTTTCAATTTTTTTAGTTCTTCTGCAAAAAGTCAATAAATTTTTTTAAAGATAAACCAAAACGATGTAAACCACTATCTACAATAATAGTATAACTAATAATTACATTTTCAGCTTCTGCTATTTTATTAATTTTTTTATAGCTGCCTCCAAAAGAATCTAGCCTGATTATAAAATCTGTCTTTTTTTAGTTATTTCAATAATTCTTTTTGATATTTTCCTCACTTGCTACAGGATAAGCATACATAATTTTTTTGTATTCCCTTTTTCACAGCATGCTTCTGCTTCATCTAGGGTTCCACATAATACTCCTGTAGCACCTTCTTTTTATTTGCATTCCAACAATTTCCATACTTTTATGAGTTTTTTTATCATCGACTATAACTCTTTTTTTATACTCTGTACATAATTTTTTTGATAATTTTTTTATATTATTTTTTTAATGCTTCAATATTTAATAAAAATAGTTGGTGTTTTTAATTCTTTCTTTTTCATAGAAAGACCTCCTTCAAACTATTATTTTAAATAAGTGTTTAAGAATCCTTCCATATCTTCCTCAGGAACCATTCTTCCACCTGTTGCCCAACATATATGATATGCATTATTAATATTTTTTTCCAATTCTATCTTCTATATTTTTTTACTTTGATCATATTTTTAACAGAGAAGTTACTCCTTCCAAATGCTGCACAAGAAGATGGCTCTATTCTTTTTATTTTTCTGTTTCATTTAAAAATTCTTAAATAATCATATAGTTTATAATCATCAACAGTAAAAAAATTCCACTTAAGATTGGATCCATAAGCTTTCCAACTAAACCAGAAGGTCTTGCTACAGCTAAACCATCTGCATGTGTAATTCCATTAATTCCTACATCATAAACGCTTATTTTTTTCATGTAAACCTGTTTCCATTCCTAATAACATACAAGGAGCTAGTATTGGTTCAACAAAGAAAAATATATATTTTCTTTAAATATTCTTTTAAGACCATAAGCAACTCCACCAGGGGCTCCTCCAACACCACAAGGAATATAAACAATAAGAGGATGCTCTTTATCAATTACAATTCCTCTTTCATCAAATTGTTTTTTTATTCTTGAAGCAGCTACTGTATATCCTAGGAATAAATTCATTGATTTTTTTCATCATCTACAAAAATAACTCATAGGATCTGCATCTGAATTTTTCCTTCCTTCTTCTACAGCTTTTTCCATAATCACTTTCATACTCAACTACTTGAACACCTTTTGATCTTAACATATCTTTTTTTCCATTTTTTTAGCATCTGCTGACATATGAACAATTACTTGGAATCCTAGAGCTGCACTGGTAATACCTATACTTAAACCTAAATTTCCAGTTGATCCAACTTGAATTTTATATTTTGAGAAAAAAATCTTTAAATTTTTTTATCAGCTAAGATAGAATAATCATCTTCTAGTTTTAATAAACCTGCTTCTATTGCTAACTCTTCTGCATGTTTTAAAAACTTCATAAACTCCTCCTCTAGCTTTTTATAGAACCTGCAACTGGTAGGTGACTATCCATTTTTAAATATAATTTTCCAGGAATTTCAATATTATATTTTTTTCTAATTCTTTTTTTGCATATTAGATATTTCTTCTAAAGGTGATTCAATAATTCCATTTGTTTCTTCTGTTTCTGGAAAAAAACTTTTTTTAATAAAAAGGTGCAAAACGTTTTTAATCTTTTCTTCTGCCTCTTTTAATTCTTCATCATTTATAGGAAGTTTTTTTCATATTCTGAATAATTTACTTCTTTAGGATTTATCCAAACAACTTCTTTTTATCTACCATATCTCTTATTAAAGGGTTATTAGCAATAATATTTTTTTATATCCATAGTCTACTCTCCTTTTTTTATAATATTATAAGAAAAATAATTTTTTTAATATAAAAAAACACAAATAAGTGCAGTTACTGACTGAAGTACACTGATAATTGGGAAAGTTTTATAAGCAACTTCAGGTTTCATACCTGATGTAGAAACAACAACCCAGAAAAAAAGTCATCATTACCGTGGAAAACCATAAATCCTCCAGCTGCACAAGCTAGCATAGCAATTACTAATCCCATTGGTGAATTAAATCCAAGAACATCTAATAATGGTAGTAACATAGAAGCTGCTGTTATCATTCCAACTGTTCCTGAACCTATTGCAGTTCTAAATATTGCTCCAATTATATAAGGAACTATAATTCCTATAGAAATACCAGCAAATAAATTCATTACAATTTCTTGTAAATTAGATAGCTTTAATACTGTTGCAAAAGCTCCTCCAGCCCCAACAATTAAAAACAATTTGCCCTGCTGTTTTTAAAGACTCTCCAAATATTCCATCAAAAGTCCACACATTTTTTTATCGTTTGGATAAACAGATCTATATGTAAAAAAATGCAATAATAAGTCCAATAAATAGTGCTACTATAGTTTGTCCTAAAGAATCAAAAAAACATTATATAATACTCCTGTTCCAAAAAGGTTTTGCTTCTAAACTACCAACTGTTTTTAATAACATTAAAATTATTGGTACTATAATAGGTGCAAAACTCATGAAAGCACTCGGTAATTTTTTTATTTTTTTCATCTACATGAGCTTCTTCTATTTCAGGAAGAAAGTAATATTTTTTTCCAAAAAAATTCTTCCTGCAATAATAGCAACAATTGTTACAGGAATAGAAACAAGCATTCCACATAAAAATAACTAGCCCTAAATTGGAACCTAAAAATTCCAGCAACAGCTAAAGGTCCTGGAGTTGGTGGAACCAACATATGAGTTGCATGAAGTCCCATTGCCAGTGCTACAGCCATTGTAGTCATACTTCCACCTGTATCTTTACTCACTCTTTTTGCTAATGGAGATAATAAAAACAAATGCTGAATCACAAAAAAACAGGAATAGAAACAAAATAACCAGTAACAGCTAAACCTATATCTGCATTTTTTTCTTTCCAGTAATTTTTTTAAAAATAGTTTCAGCCATAGTCTCAGCAGCACCACTATTTTTCTAATAAAGATCCCATAACCGTTCCAATTGCTATAACAACTCCTATTCCAGCAATTGTCCCTCCAAGTCCATCTGAATATGCTCCAATTATATCTGGAATTGAGTGTCCCTGATATTATCCCAAAGAAAAAAAGCACTAATTGTTAATGCAAAAGAATGGATGAAGTTTAACTTTAATTGTTAACAAAAACCAGTAATAAAATTGATAATAAAATAGCCGTAATAGTAAATGTTACATTCATAGAATACCTCCTATTTTTTTATTTAAAAATAATGTTATTTTTATTTCTATTTTTCAATATCAAAAATTTAATTTCACTTAATTTTTTTTAACTATGTCTTTATTTAATAATATTTAATTTTTTTGTATATTTTTTTCCTATATAATGCAATTTTAATCTATTTAATATAATAAGTCAAGCTAAAAAAATTAAATAATATTAAATTTAATATTATTTAATTTTTATTTTTCTTAAAGAAATAGAGAAATCTCTTAAAAATAGTGTATAATTTAAAAAAATAAGAAAAGGATAATTATGGAAATGAATAAAGAAGTTAATGTTGGTATGACTATCAAGAATATAAGAAAAATCAAAAAAATTACTTTTTAAAAAGAAGTTGCTTCAAAATGTGGAATTTCTTCTTCAATGTTAAGTCAAATTGAAAAAGGAAACGCTAATCCCTCATTAAATACAATAAAAATCTATTGCACAAGTTTTAGAAGTTCCTCTATTTAAATTTTTTTATAGATTCAGATAAAGAAAAATATGAATTTCATCTTTTTGAAAAAAATGAAAGAAAAAAATTATCTCAACTGAATATGTAACTTATGAATTATTATCTCCAGATGTTGAAACAAATATTGAGTGTATGCAAATGACTTTAATAGGAAAAAAATGCTGAAACATCAGTTAAACCAATGTCACATAAAGGTGAAGAGATTGCTGTATTGTTAGATGGAAAAAGTAAAAATTAACTATTGGAAAAATTCTCTGTTATTCTTTTCTTCTGGTGACTCTATCCATATCCCAGCAATGGCTCCACATAAATGGACTAATTTAAACGATACAAAAAAAGTGTAATTATTTTTTTCAGTAACTCCACCAGAATTTTTAAAAATAAACTTAGTTTTACATATATTGTAAAAATTTTTGTATAATCTAATATATATTATAACAAATTATATGGAGGTGTTCAACAATGGAGATATATTTTTGTAAGACATGGACAAACGATTTGGAATGTCGAGAAAAAGATTCCAAGGGCTTTCTGATTCTCCTCTTACTGAGTTAGGAATTACTCAAGCTAAATTATTAGGAAAAAATTAAAAGATATTAAATTCGATAAATTTTATTCAACATCTTTAAAAAGAGCGAAATGATACTGCAAACTATATAAAAAGGTGACAGAGATCAAGAAGTTGAAATTTTTGATGATTTCATTGAAATTTCAATGGGAGATATGGGAAGGTATGGGACATGAAGAATTTAAAAAAACTTTATCCTGTCCAATTAAAAAAACTTCTTTTTTTCAATCAAATTGAATATGATCCAAGAGAATATAATGGTGAGAGTTTTTCTTGAAGTTAGAGAAAGAGTTATCAAAGGTTTAAATAAATTTGTTGAATTAAATAAAAAAATTATGAAAGAGTTTTTAGTTGTGAGCCATGGAGCAACTTTTAAAAAAACTTTACTACACTATATAAGTGGAAAAAGATATTTCTACTTTAAGTGATGAAGCAATACCTAAAAAAATACTAGCTACACTATAGTAGAAATATAAAGATGGAAAATTTGAAATTACAGATTTTTTTCTAACACAAGTCATTTAGATGAAATAAAAATAAATTTTAAAAAGGAGAATAGATAAAAAAATTATGAACATAGTATTATTCCAACCCGAAATCCCTTATAATACAGGAAACATCGGAAGAAGCTGTGTGCTAACAAATACTACACTCCATCTAATCAAACCATTAGGTTTTTTTCTCTTGATGAAAAAAAGCAAGTTAAAAGATCAGGGGCTTGATTACTGGTCTAGTGTTGATTTGAAAAATATGGGAATCTTTTGAAGATTTCTTAAATGCTAACAGAAATATACGTTTGTTTTATGCTACAACAAAGACTAAACAAAAAAATATTCTGATGTCAAATACGAAGAAAAATGATTTCATCATGTTTGGACCAGAATCAAGAGGAATACCTGAAGAAATTTTAAATGCAAAATCCTGAAAGATGTATAACTATTCCCAATGATACCAATGGGAAGATCTTTAAATCTTTCTAATTCAGCTGTTATAATTTTTGTATGAGGCATATAGACAATTAGGTTTTTAATTTTTTTAGGAGGTATAGTTATGATAAGTTTTAAAAAAATGATTATAGTGAAGGAGCTTGTCCTGAAGTTTTAGAAGCACTGGTTAAGACAAATTATGAACAAACAATAGGTTATGGTGAAGATGCATATTGTGAGGAAGCTAAAAAAATTTAATCAAAGAAAATATTAATTATCCTAATGCTGATATTTATTTTTTTAGTTGGTGGAACTCAAGCAAATACAACTGTTATTTCTCATACACTAAAAACCTTATGAAGCTGTTATAGCTTCAAAAAAACAGGTCATATTTCTATACATGAAACTGGAGCTATAGAAGCAACAGGTCACAAGATAATTGAAGTTGAGCCTGTTGATGGAAAATTGACACCTGAATTGATATTAAATGAGTTAAGAAAAACATGAAGATCATCATATGGTTAAACCTAAAATGGTCTATATCTCAAATACTACTGAAATAGGAACTGTCTACACTAAAGATGAGTTAGAAGCAATTAGCAAAGTATGTAAAGATAATAATCTTTATCTACTTTTTAGATGGAGCTAGACTTGCCTCTGCACTTGCTTCAGAAAAAAATGTAATATAAACTTAGAAGACTACCCTAAATATTGTGATGCTTTCTATATTGGTGGTACAAAATGTGGTCTATTTATTTGGTGAAGCTGTAGTTATTATAAATGAAGATATAAAGAAAGAATTTAATTTCTCTATCAAGCAAAAAAAGGTGGACTATTTGCAAAAGGGAAGACTGTTAGGAGTTCAATTTACGACTCTATTTAAAAAAACGATCTATACTATAGAATAGGAGTTCACTCTAATAAGATGGCTTTAAAAAAATTAAAAAAATGCCTTCTGTTGAAAAAAGGAATTAAACTAGCAACTGATTCATATACTAACCAAGTTTTTTTGTTGACTTAAGCGAAAAAGCAAATAAAAAGAATTAGAAAAAGAAGTTATTTTTTTCTGTTGAATTTTTTTGGTATAGGAGAAAGTCAATCATCAAGATTTGTAACTTCTTGGGCAACTAAAAGAAGAAGATGTGGATAAACTTGTTGAATTAATAAAAAAATCTAAATGTAGATTGAGGAATAGAATGAAAAAAATATATAGTGGAACATGAGTTTCGATGGTTATGAAATCGGAACTTATTTAAAAAAGAAACAAAGGGCTATTCTAGTAGAGGTCTTAGAAATTTAGAAATCTATCTAAATGGAAAAAAAGAATTAAAAAAATAATGCCAAAAAGATTAAGAAATTAAATAGAATAGTTATAATTGAAAAAGAAAAAAAGTACAGGTATAAAAGCTATGGATATACCAATAGATATAGCTTATGAAGATGAAAAATTTACTTATAGTAAATAAAGAGCCATATATCATAGTTCATCCTACTCAAAAAAAGTAGATAAAACTTTGGCAAATGCAGTTGTAAATTATTTTCGAAAAAAACTTTAGGGAAAAAAACTTTAGTGCCTAGATTTTTATAATCGTTTAGATATGAATACATCTGGACTTATCATAATTGCAAAAAAACGCATATACTCAAGCTTTTTTTACAAGATAAAAACAGAAGTTAAAAAGACATATAAAGTTATCGTAAGTGGAATAATAGAAGAAGATGATTTCTTTATAGAACTTCCCATAGGAAAAAAATTGGAGATGACTTAAGAAGAATTGAACTTTCTGAAGAAAAATGGTGGAAAGTCAGCTAAAAACTCATATAAAAAGTTTTAGAAAGAAATCGTGAGAAAAAAATATTACCTTTCTTGAAGCTAGACTATATACAGGTAGAACCCATCAGATAAGAGCTCATTTGTCCCTTATTGGTCACCCTTTGGTTGGAGATGAGCTCTATGGTGGAGATATGAATTTAGCAAAAAGACAGATGCTACATGCATATAAATTAGAATTTCAAAAATCCAAAAAAACTTTAGAAAAATCTAAAAAGTTGAAATTGAAATTCCTCTTGATATGAAAGAACTTTTAAAAATAACAACGGTTAACTTTTTGAGTTACGGTAAAAAAATAACCATTTTTAAGTTAAAAAAATATTGTCAACTAAAAATTTGACAGTTGTTTAAAAAAAGTATATATTTTAAATATAAACAATTAATTTAATTTTTGGTTAATTATTGGTTTTTTTATAAATTTATAGAAAGTTAAAATTTAGGAGGTTAAAATGGCAGTAAAAGTTGCAATTAATGGATTTGGAAGAATTGGAAGATTAGCATTAAGAGTTATGAGTAAAAAAATAAAGATTTCGATGTTGTTGCTATAAATGACTTAACAGATGCAAAAAAACATTAGCACATCTTTTTAAATATGATTCAGCACAAGGAAGATTTGATGGAACAATCGAAGTTACTGATGATGGTTTTGTAGTAGATGGAGATAGCATAAAAAGTTTTTCGCTAAAGCTAATCCTGAAGAATTACCTTGGGGAGAATTAGGAATAGATGTAGTTCTTGAATGTACTGGTTTCTTTACAAGTAAAGAAAAAAAGCAGAAGCTCACATCAAAGCAGGAGCTAAAAAAAGTTGTTATCTCTGCACCAGCTACAGGAGATTTAAAAAACTGTTGTTTATAATGTAAATGACAATATATTAGATGGAAGTGAAACAGTAATATCAGGAGCTTCTTGTACAACTAACTGTCTTGCTCCAATGGCAAAAGTATTAAATGATAAATTTGGAATAGTTGAAGGATTAATGACTACTATCCATGCTTACACTAATGACCAAAATACTTTAGATGCTCCTCATAAAAAAAGGAGACTTAAGAAGAGCAAGAGCTGCTGCTGAAAAATATAGTTCCTAATACAACTGGAGCTGCAAAAAGCTATAGGTCTTGTAATTCCTGAATTAAAAAGGAAAAATTAGACGGAGCTGCTCAAAGAGTACCTGTTATAACTGGATCAATCACTGAACTTGTAACAGTTTTAGAAAAAAAGAAACTTCAGTTGAAGAAATCAATGCTGCTATGAAAGCTGCAAGTAATGAATCATTTGGATATACTGAAGAAGAATTAGTATCAAGTGATATCATTGGAATTAGTTTTTGGATCATTATTTGACGCAACTCAAACTAAAGTTCTATCAGTTGGAGGAAAACAATTAGTTAAAAACTGTTGCTTGGTATGACAATGAAATGTCTTACACTTCTCAACTTATAAGAACATTAAAGAAATTTGTTGAAATTTCTAAATAATTAAATAACAAAATTTAAAAATACAATATTTAGCAATTAAATAGTGGAACATGCTTATGTTCCACTTTTTTTAAAAAAATAGGAGAATTTATGATAACAAGTAAAAAAATTTATCAAGTTTACCTGATATTCAAAAAGCTAAAAACAACTTTGTAAGTCTATCTCAGCACTTGAACTAATAATGGAACAGGAATGGGAAATAAGATATTACTCATATAATCCATCTTGGGATGTTGATGAGGAAGTCTTTGAAATGAAAGATGGCTGTGGAGAAGAAATGCTTATTCTCTTTAGTAAACACGGTGCTGTTATAAGTGGTGTAAACAATGAGTGTTTTGATTGGGAAAAACGATAGTCCCTAAGATAGAAAAATCTTGCAAAGGGTCTACCTAAGCAATTTGATGATTTTATCTATAATGAGCCTATAAAAAACTAGAAAAAAAGTACTTTCTGTATTTGGAGAACTATTGCTGATAGTGAATGGCAGACAGGTGAAACTATTGAGCCAGATGGCTCAGAGGATATACTTTATCTATTAGATGGAAATCCTGAAAAAGTATGTTGAATTTTTGTGAAGATTACTATGAAAAAAGAGATTCCACTGGATATTGTAGAAAGAATTTATCAAGCTGAGCCTATAAGTCTTGAAATGATTTATAAACTTAATGATGAAATAGAAGATGAAGATATAGAAATTATTAAAAATGAACTAGAAGAGATAAAATATCCAAATACTCTTTAAAAATTTAAAAAGGAGAACAAAGATGAAAAAAATTATAACTGACTTAAATTTAACTGATAAAAAAAGTTCTTATGAGAGTAGATTTCAATGTTCCTATGAAAGAAGGAAAAAAATAACTGATGAAAAACAGAATAGTTCAAGCATTACCTACAATTAAATATGCTTTAGAACAAAATGCTAAACTTATTTTATTCTCTCACTTAGGAAAAGTAAAAAAACTGAAGAAGATAAGGCTTCAAAGAGTTTAAAAAGCCGTAGCTGAAAAAAATTATCTGAACTTTTAGGAAAGAATGTTACTTTCATTCCTGAAACTAGAGGAGAAAAAAATTAGAAACTGCTATCAATAACTTAAAAATCTGGTGAAGTTTTAATGTTTGAAAACACAAGATTTGAAGATTTAGATGGTAAAAAGAATCTAAAAAAACGATCCTGAATTAGGAAAAATACTGGGCATCACTTGGAGATGTTTTTCGTAAATGATGCTTTTGGAACTGCTCACAGAGCACATGCTTCTAATGTAGGAATCGCAGAAAAATATCGGTGCAGGAAATTCAGCTGTTGGTTTCCTAGTTGAAAAAGAATTAAAAATTTATAGGTGAAGCTGTAAATAATCCAAAGAGACCTCTAATTGCTATTTTAGGAGGAGCTAAAGTTTCTGATAAAAATAGGAGTAATTGAAAAACTTATTAACTAAAGCTGATAAAAATCTTAATTGGTGGAGCTATGATGTTTACTTTCTTAAAAAGCAGAAGGAAAAAAACATTGGAACTTCATTAGTTGAAGATGATAAATTAGATTTAGCAAAAAGACTTATTAACTAAGTCAAATGGAAAAAAATAGTTCTACCTGTAGACACTGTTGTTGCAGCTGAATTCAATAATGATGCTGAATTTTCTACTGTAGATGTAGATAATATCCCTGATAATAAAATGGGGCTTGACATTGGTGAAAAAAACTGTTAAATTATTTGATAGCTATATAAAAACTGCTAAGACTGTTGTGTGGAATGGACCTATGGGAGTTTTTTTGAAATGTCTAATTTCGCTAAAGGTACAATAGGAGTATGTGAATCAATAGCAAATCTTACTGATGCTGTTACTATAATAGGTGGAGGAGACTCTGCTGCAGCTGCTATCAGTTTAGGATATGCAGATAAATTTACACATATTTCTACTGGTGGAGGAGCATCTTTAGAATTCTTAGAAGGTAAAGTTTTACCAGGTGTTGAAGCTATATCAAACAAATAAAAAAATAAAAAAAGAAAGAAAAATAATCGAGACAATAGATTAGTGAGAGGAGATTTATGAAAAAAAGTTTTTTTAGCAATTTGTTTTGCAGTATTAAGTTTAGGAAGTTTTGCAGAGGATAAAATATATGAAGCTAAGGCTGAAGCAAGAGGATACAATGAAGATGGTGTACCTATAGTTTTAACTGTTAAAGCTACTAAAAAAGATGGTAAAGTGGTTATAAAAGATATTGTTGCTCAACATAAAGAAACTGATAAAATTGGTGGAGTTGCAATAGAACAATTAATCAAACAAGTAAAAAGATAAACAAAAATTATAATAAAGTAGATGGAGTTTCTGGAGCAACTTCTACTTCAGCTGGTTTTCAGAAGAGCACTTAGAAATGCTGTTAAAGATATTGAAAAAAACAAGCATAATAAAAATAGGAGTAATAAATGAATTTTTAAAAAAATTTTTGGAATTAGAGAATGGCTAGTTATTGTTTTTTTATTATTTTTAGGCCTAGTAGCTTTTTGCTTTTGAAGATATCTTTAAACCAAAAAAATTTATGAAGCTGGAAGGAACTGGTATCGGTTATGCGGGTGATATAACTTTAAAAGTTAAAAGCTTACAAGAAAAAAAGATAAATCACTTAGAGTTACTGAAATTCAAGTTATACATGAAGATACTGATGTCATTGGTGGTGTTTGTTGTACAAAAATTAGTTGATGATGTTAAGGCTAGACAAAGACTTGATAAAATTGACATGGTAGCAGGAGCAACTTTTTACATCAGAAGCGTTTTTAAAGAAGCTTTCACTGAAGCTATAGAAAAATATTAAAAAAATCAAGAATAGAATAATAGGAGGCATATGCCTCCTATTTTATTTAAATTTTAAATCTAATTCTCTTTGAACTTCATCAACATTTTTTTGCATTTCCAAAATTTTCTTTAACTTTCTTTAAGAAAGTTCCCATTTCATCGGCTGAACCAACTATACGATTGAAAATCCCTAAATACTCAGTTATTATCGGATTATCAACGTCATAAGGATATCTCATAATGTGATCTATTTCACTCCAAGCTTCTTCAAAAAAACAGTTCTCACTTGTATTTCAACAGATATATTTAAAACTTTTTGTTATATCTATGCTAACAAGATAATGTACTGAACGATATCCATGTTCTCTTACAATTACATCACAGTTTATATCTTTAATTGTTTCTTTAAACTGAGATAGATTGTAGTCACCTCTTCTAATATTAACTTGAGGTGTTTCTTTTATATCCCAAAGATTTAAAAATTTCATGATGTATAGTTTGCCAATCATCTTTAAAAAAGATGTAACACTCTTATCCCTATTAAGTCTGTAACTATTTCTTTATAGTTATCAACACTAATATTTCTTTTCTTGGTACTTCTTTTCCTTTTCTAATTATTTTTTTCAATTAGATGACTAGGTTTTTTTACTCTTCTTCTTACTGAGTGTACAGATGATACATCTATCAATTTAGATACTACATATTCAGCTTCTTTTTTTCTAAAAAGAGGAACTAAGCTTACATAGTCTTCATATATTTTTTTCTAATTCAGTCCAATCTAAACCAGTGGAAAGAAAAATAATCCTCATTAATGGAAAAATTCTTTAAAGAACTCTTCTTTTTATTAATTTATCCATGAAATATAGACCTCCTATTTGTGTACTCTTCTCAATTTTATCTTAACAGATTTTTCTTGTTAATTTTTATTATGTTGTCTTTTTACTTCTTCTTTAGTAAGAGGATGGACTAAGGTGATTATTTCTTCTACATCATAAGGAAAAATCATTAAAATTCATCTTATGAAGACGTTTTATTGTTAAACTATCCCCTATATTCACATCAATAACTGATTTAATCTCTGCATTTATCCAAGTATTTGCCTCTTCCACAGAATTTGATTTATCAAGTAAATCTAATTCAAAGAAGGTATTCTTAGCTGAAGATAAATTTTTTTATATCTATATAATCTTAGATTAGAAATTAAATTTGTATATTGAGTTAAAAATTTGTTTTAAGGTTATAAATTTATAATACTCAATATTATTATGGAAAATAATATTCATATTTATCATTAGCTATTTTTAAATTTTTATAGTAGTTGCTTTAAAGAAATTAGCAAAAGAAATTAAGTATTTCTTCCAATCTTTTATTTTTTTAATATCTTTAGGTATTTCATATTCAAATAAGCTATCTTTTTTTCATCTATAGCAATTCTAAAATCTTTTCTTTCTAAATTCTATAAGTTTAAAAATCTAAAAAAAGTCTAAAAATCTTGATTGATACTCCATCTAGTCTGGCAAAAACCAAAATCTATATCAGTCATTCCTAAAAAAATTAGTTTTTAAAGGTTCTAAATCCTTTTGAAAAAAATTTCTATATTTTATAGGGAAATTCTTTAAAAGCCATACTTGTAAACTTTACTTCAGAACTTGTTTCAAGAAAAATCATCATGTCTTAGAGTTATCTCCATTTCCTTATTTTCTATAGGTTTTTAACTCAATTATCTCATTTACAACAGGTTCATTTGTTTCAATTACTTTGAATTCCTCAAATAATTTATATTTTTTTCAATCACTTTAGGCTCTTCAATAGGTTTAAAAATTTTCAACTAGCTTAGGTTCTTCAATTTGGTGAGGACTTGCTTCGTCCTCACCAATCAGGCAAAATTTTGTAGGGCATCACCACTTTTTTTCTCATCAAAAAAATCTTTCTTTTTAGATTTGGAATAAAGTCTTTAGCCTCTCCTTTTTATAATTTCAATTGAATACTTATTTATAAAAATTAGTAATATTTTTTTATCAGCCATATACTTATCAATTTCATCATTGATGTATAGATAAGTGGTTTGAAGTCTATCAGTTTTAGACATTATAAAGTCTAAAAATATCTAAGAACTCTTTGTCTTCTAGATTAGCACCTAAGATTATTGTTGCTCTCTTATTAAATTCGATTCTCAATTTTTTTCCCAAAACTTAGCATAAAAATCCTAATACTTTTTATTCTTTTTTTATATCTTGTGAAGAAAGAACAAATTTATCAATATCTTTGTCTTTATAATCTCCATAGATTTTATAAAAATGCTACTTTTTCCCACTTTCCTCATTATTCATGTCAAAGGGAGTATTTATTTTTTTATTAAATTTAAGAAATTTTCTTCTAGGGTATAATCAAAGTTTGTGGTAATTATTGATGAAAAACATATCTGAATCAAATATTTCTTTATAAAAAAACTTAGATCAGATTTATTTTTCCATAGAAAAAAAGATCGCTGATAATATCAACAATTTCTTGTTTTTCATTTAGAACTTTATCTAATAACTTTTGAACTAATTCAGCTAGAGATGAATTATTACTTGAGACAATAAAAATCTCTATCTATAACTGAAAGTATACTTCTCATTATTACTTGTTTTCGTTGGTAAGGAAACTAATTTATTAAAAATTGTCTCCTAGTAAAAGGTTAAATTTCGTATTGTTACTTAACATATAAATGTCCTCCCACATGACTATACTATTCTTTATAATTTTTATCATATATATTTATATTTATCCATATCTTTAAATAATTTTTTTTATGAGAATATCTAAAAAATGCTATTATATATCAAATATTATTTTTTTGAGGTAAAAGATATGCAAGATATTCAAGTTTTTAATAATAACTTTTGTAAATCTCTTTTTTTACAATATGTTTGGATAGCAAATTTATTTTTTTATTATCGTTATTATTACAGTGGAGAAAAAAATCCACTATATACAATTCTTTGGATCTTTATTTTTAACTCTTTTTACCTTATGTTGGTTTTTATCTATCTATTTTTTTGGTCTCACTTTCAAGAAAAAAAGAGTAGCTAATAAAATATATAAAAATAAAAAAATTAAGAAGTATAAAAAAATGTTACTAATGCTGATAGAAAAAGAGCTAAGAAGATGGAAAGGTCTTATTACTTATCTTGAGATGAGTACAGATAACCATATAAGTGCCAATAATAATATTGAGCTTTACTTTTACAGGAGAAGGATTTTTTTGAAAACTTAAAGAAGGAAATTAAAAAAATGCTAGAGAAGTCATCAATATGGAATATTTCGTTTTTTTAAGTTTGATAACATTGGAAAAGAAATAGCTGATCTTTTAATAGAAAAAAAGCTAAAGAGGGTTTAGAAGTCAATCTAATCATAGATGGAGTGAATACTTCTAATTTTAGACTGAAAAGATACTTTTAAAAGATACTGGAGTGAGACTTACATTTCTTCTTTAGAAACTTATATACCTTTATTTAATATTAGACTAAACTATAGAGACCATAGAAAACTGACTATAATTGACAATAAAGTGGCCTTTTGTTGGTGGTATGAATATAGGAGATGAGTACTTGGGTAAAGGAAAAAAATAGGATATTGGCGTGATACTTCTGTAAAAAGTCTTTGGAGATGTGGTTGCAACTTTTTGAAAAAGAATTCTATTTTGCCTTGAGCATAGTTAAAAAAATAAATTTTTTTAAAAAGATGAAAAAGTTGCCAATTGAGCCTACTCTTAAATATGAAGAAGAAAAAAAGTATATATATGCAGCTCATTAGCTCAGGACCTAACTATGAGTTTCCAGTAATAAGAGATAATCATATCAAACTTATACAGGAAGCTAAGAAGTCTGTATTTATTCAAACACCATACTTTGTTCCAGATGAACTATTACTAGATACATTAAAAAAACTGCGATTTTATCTGGAATAGATGTAAAAAAATTATGATACCTAACAAGGCAGATCACCTTTTCATCTATTGGGTTAATCAGTACTATATTGCTGATCTTTTTGAGATTAGGTGCTCATATTTACAGATATGAAAATGGCTTCATTCACTCAAAAAAACTTTATTGATAGATGAAGAAGTTATCTCAGTTGGAACATGCAACTTAGACTATAGAAGTTTTTTTATTTAAACTTTGAAGTAAATTTAAATATCTATAATAAGGAAGTTGCTAATGCTTTTTAAAGTACAATATTATAAAGATATTGCTATATCTAAGAAATTAACATTTTAACGATTTTGCAAAAAAAGAAGTATTTTTTTACAAAAAAATTAAAGAGTCTGTATTTAGACTTTTATCACCAATTTTATAGAAATGGGGTAATATGGGAGTTTTTACAAAAAAATTTTAGATAAAGAAAAAAAGAATTTATTGAAGAACAGTATCGAAATAAAAAAATTCTAGATATAAAAAAATATTAGTAATGGTATTTTAAATTCAAATTTTCAAATTGATTGTGAGAATATAAAAATATATACTTAGAATTTTTTTGAAGCTGATAGAACTTTAGATGAAGAAGAACAAGAACTAATCTTGTTAAATGAAAATAGCAAGTTTTATTCCTGTGAGTGAAGCTGTTAAAAAAATAAAGATAATGAATATATTTCTGTTTTTTTGAAAAATAAAAAAAGTTTGCTCTTTTCAATTATGTTGAGGGAAAAATTATTGAAAAAAATAGATACTCATATCATAAGAGAAAGTAGCAACTTACTTAGGAAAAACTACACGCTTTTTACAAAAGGATATAAGGCCTGAAAAAAATATAATAGAAAAAAACTAGGCTAGACTTTTAATTATTTTTTTATGATAAAAATATCTCAATCGGATATTGATTTTCAAGATAAAGAAAAAAACTATTAAACTTAGCTTCTGAAGTAAAAAGATTATGATTTTTTTCTCAGCTTGAATGTGGAATTATACATGGAGATATCTTCCCTGACAATGTCTTATTTGATGAGAATAACAATATAAAAAGCTATTCTAGATTTTTAATGAAAGTTATTATGCACCATTTATTTTTTTGATATTGCTGTAGTTATAAATTTTTGGATTAAAATAAATAAGTATGATTTTTTTTCACTGAAAATAATTTTATAAGAGATTTTTCTAAATTATTATTCAAAAACAAAGAAAAAAATTACAAATCAAGAATTAAAAAGTTTTAGATTTGGCTTGTAAAAAAAGTGGCATTGACTTTTATCTTTTTAAGATTATACAGAGAAAAAAATTGAGAAATTCTTATCAAAAAAAGCTTTTTTTCTATTGAAGAAAAAAATCTTATGTAAGTTTATTAGAATTAATAAAAAAAGGAGATGATTTTTTTGAAAGGTTTGGCTGAATTAAAAAAATAAAGTTGTAAATGCTCCTCATGTAAATATATTTAAAAGTTGTTTCTTGGGCAACTATGGGGGTTTTTGCAACATATTTACTAATCTATGTGTTTGCTGGAGAAGAAATGTTAAAATACTATCCTCTTCTTATTGCTTTTTGCTTTTTGGAGCACCTTTTGTATCTTTTAATGACATCAAAAGGCAAGTGTAAAAAGAGCATACAATGTAAGAATGATAGGAAATGGTGGAGCTAGAAGTGAGAAAGAACAGTTAGTTGTTGATACTGTAACTCTATTGAGTGAAAAAAATTAAATCTTCAAAAAAACTTCCTGAAATAGGAGTTTATCCTTCTAATGATATCAATGCTTTTTGCAACAGGAGCTTCAAAGAACTCTGCTATGGTTGCTGTTTCTCAAGGACTTTTTAAATAATATGAACGAGACAGAAATTATAGGGGTTTTAGCTCATGAAATGTCACATGTTGTTAATGGAGATATGCTTACTTCTTCTATTTTAGAAGCGTTTTGTATCAGCTTTTGGATTAATAATAAGTTACCTTGTTTTTAAATAGTAGAAGAAATAATAGATCAGGTGGAGCTGCAGCTAGTATGGCAAGTTTCTATATGATTAAAAAAATGGTATTAACTTTTTTTAGGTAGAATTGTTGCAAGTTGGTATTCAAGAAGAAGAGAATTCGGTGCTGATAGATTAGCAGCTCAAATTACTGATCCTTCATATATGAAAAGTGCTTTACTACGTCTACAAGAAATCAGTGAAGGAAGAGTAAATCTTCAACCCTAATGATAGAGAATTCGCTGCTTTTTAAAAATTACAAATAATTTTTTTCTATGGGTAATATGGTAAATCTTTTCTCTACTCACCCAAGTTTAGAAAAAAAGAATAGCTGCTATTGAAAGAATGGAAAAAAATAATAAAAATAGGCTGTTGCATTGCATCAGCCTATTTTTTTCTTTTTAAGATTTTTGGCAATATATTTTCCTGTGTAACTTTTTTTAGATTTGGCAATTTCTTCTGGTGTTCCTACTGCAACAACAGTTCCTCCATTTTCTCCACCATCTATACCAATATCAATTATATGGTCAGCAGTTTTTTTATAACATCAAGGTTATGCTCGATTATTATAACAGTATTACCTTTTTCTAAAAGTCTATTTAAAACTTCTAATAACTTTTTTTAATATCTTGAAAATGTAATCCTGTTGTAGGTTCATCTAAGATATATACAGTGTTTCCTTTACTCATTTTAGAAAGTTCTGTTGCAAGTTTTATTCTCTGTGCTTCTCCACCAGACAGAGTAGTTGCAGGTTGTCCTAATTTTATGTAGTCCAGTCCTACATCTATTAAAACCTTTTAACTTTCTTTCTAAAGTAGGGATATTTTTTTAAAGAAGTCATAAGCTTCTAATACACTCATTTCTAAGACATCATAGATATTTTTTTCCTTTATAATATACATCTAATGTTTCTTTATTATATCTTTTTCCCTTACAAACTTCACATTCAACATAGACATCAGGCAAGAAATTCATTTCAATCTTTAATATTCCTGCACCTTGACAGGCTTCACATCTTCCACCTTTAACATTGAATGAGAATCTACCTTTTTTTAAAAACCATGTAGCTTTGCATCTTGAGTTTCTGCAAAAATATCTCTTATGTCATCAAAAAGTTTTGTATAAGTAGCTGGGTTAGATCTTGGTGTTCTTCCTATTGGAGTTTGATCAATATTGATAACCTTTTTCCAATTCTTCTAAACCTTCAATTTTGTCATATTCCAATGGATATAGTTTTCCCTTATTCAATTGATTAAATAGTATTGGGTATAGGGTTGAATTAACAAGAGTAGATTTTCCACTTCCACTTACTCCTGTTACAACAGTCATAACTCCTAGAGGAAATTCTACATCTATATTTTTTAGATTATTTCCTTTTTGCACCAAATAATTTAAGAGTTTTATTCCATTTTTCTTCTCTTTTTTTGGTATTTCAATTTCTTCCTTACCACTTAAGAATTTCCCTGTTACAGAATTCTTGTTTTTTTCATTATTTCTTTTGGACTTCCAAAGGCAACAATTTCTCCACCAAAAGTTCCTGCACCTGGACCTATATCCAGTATCTTGTCTGCTTGCATCATAGTATCTTCATCATGTTCAACCACAATTAAAGTATTTCCTAATTCTTTAAGTCTATTTAAAGTTGCAAGTAATTTATCATTATCCTTTTGATGTAGTCCTATACTTGGTTCATCTAGTACATATAGAACTCCTGTAAGTCCTGAACCTATCTGAGTTGCAAGTCTTATTCTTTGAGACTCTCCACCTGATAAAGTTTTTAGTTTCTCTTGAAAGTGTCAAATAATCCAAACCAACATTAGTCATAAATGTCAATCTTTCTCTTATTTCTTTTTAAAAATTTCCTTTAGCAATTTTTTTCTTGCTTCTCTGTCAAACTTAAGTTCATAAAGAAATCAAGAGAATTTTTTTATACTCATATCACAGATTTCCATGATATTTTTTTATCATTAACAGTTACTGCTAGGACTTCATCTTTCAATCTTTTTTTCCCTTACAAACTTTACAGATTCTTTCAACCATATATCTGTTTTCAATCTCTTCTTTTTGAGCTTCCGAAAAAGATTCATAATATCTTCTTTCTAAGTTTTTTTAACTGCTCCTTCATATTCCTTATAGCCATGGAAATCAAATTCTCCCACCTGTGTAATCAAATTTAAATTTTTTTCATCATAACCATAGAATATTATATCCAATTCTTTTTTTAGTTAAATCTTTAACAGGCTTTAGTTAAATCTATTTTTTTGCTGCCTTCTGCCATAGCTCTGAATATTTCCCAACTATATCCCTTTCTCGCCATAGCCCCTGGAATGTACATTCCCCCATCTTCTATAGATAAGTCTGGATTTTCTATCAACTTATTTTCATCAACTTCTAATTTTTTTACCCAGTCCTTTACATTCAGGACAGGCACCATAAGGAGCATTGAATGAAAAATAATCTTGGATTTAATTCAGGTATACTAACATCTTCATGGTTAGGACAAGAATAGTTTTCACTGTATAGATAATCTGTTTTTTTCCATCATTTACTATCAATTTTCCATTTGATAGTTCTATTGCTGCCTCTATTGATTGAGTTAATCTACTTTCAAAAATCTTTGTCATCTTTCTTTAAAACTAATCTGTCTACTACAACTTCTATGTTATGTTTCTTGTTTTTTTATCCAGTTCAATTTCATCTTCTAAATAAAGTACTTCACCATTTACTCTGGCTCTTACAAAAACCTTTTTTTAAAAAAAGATTTAAAAAAAGATATTTTTTTATGAGTACCTTTTCTTATCTTTTAACAACTGGTGATAGAAGAATAATTTTACTTTCTTCATCAAATTTTAGACATAATACTTTCAACTATTTCATCCACACTTTGTTTTTTTCAACTGCTGTATGACAAATAGGACAGTGGGCTATTCCTATATGAGCAAATAGAAGTCTTAAATAATCATAAACTTCAGTTATAGTTCCAACTGTTGAACGAGGGTTTCTATTTGTTGTTTTTTTGCTCTATTGAGATTGCAGGAGATAAACCTTCTATACTGTCTACTTCTGGCTTATTCATCTGACCTATGAATTGTCTTGCATAGGCTGAAAGACTTTCTACATATCTTCTTTGCCCCTCTGAATAAATTGTGTCAAAGGCAAGAGAAGATTTTTCCACTTCCACTTACTCCTGTTATAACAATGAATTCATTTTTAGGGAGTTCAATATCTATATTTTTTTAAATTATGTTGCCTTGCTCCTTTTTATAGTAATTTTATCTATCATTTATTCAAATTCACTATTCCTTTCTGAAATTTTTTTCTATACATTATTATATCATATTTATTATATATTTAAATTTAATTTTTTTATTTTCTATATAGAAAAAAATCCTATTCCTATTATATGTAGAATAGCGGCAATATTAATAAATATATGCCATATCATATGATAGTATTTTTTTATAGTCATGAGCAAAGAAATATGCACCTATTGAATACATCACTCCACCCAATACAACTAAAAACTAAAAAAATACTGTATTTGCTCTTCTAAGTAATGTTGGGAAAAAAAGAAAAATAGCTATCCAACCCATAACTAAATACAAAGTCAAACTCAATTTTGGCATGGCTCTTGTTGCCAATGACTTATATAGTATTCCAACCAATACTATAGTCCACTGAATAACTACAATTAAAATTCCTTTCCAACCGCCTATTATAACTAAGGCAACTGGTGTATAACTTCCAGCAATAGCAACATATATGAAGATATGATCCAAAAATCCTAAATATAGATTTATGCTTGCTATTGTGATACATAGAATGATAAAGAGTTGAACTCAAAAAAACATTAAAAAAACAATGAGGCTATGAAAAATACTTATTCCCACTGCTGAAGCATAGCCACCATGAAAGTAACCCCATAGACTACCTATAGGTAAAAAGCACTAAAGTTGCTGCTGCCATCACTCCATGTGTGACTGTGTTTCCAAGTTCCTCAGAAAAATGTTAATCTTCTATTAAATTTCATAATAATTACTTCCTTTTTAAATCTTTTAACTTAATAATTATTAGACATAAAAAAATTCAGACTTAGTTGTACTTTTTCTATTTTCAATGTTAAAAATAATATTATCTTTGAAAAAAAGGAATGATATCATGGAAATTATAGAGAGCAAAGAAAAATAAATTAATAAAAATTTTTTTAAAAAAATTAAAAACAAAAAAATATAGAGATGCTGAAGGACAATTTTTTTAGCTGAAGGACATAAATTTTTTTAGATTATGATACTGTACCCGAGATAATAATTGTTAGAGAAGATGTTAAAGATTTATATATGGAAAAAAATTAGATAGATTTGAATGTAAAAAAATTTTGGTAAGTGAAAAGATTTTTTTCAAGAATTGAGTTCACAAGAAAAACTCACAAGGGATAATCATTGTTTACTATAAAAATAATGACTTAAATTGTTTATCAAATAATTTAGTGATTTTTAGATGATGTGTCAGATCCAGGTAATTTAGGAACTATTATTAGACTTTGTGATGCTACAAACTTTAAAGATATAATTTTTAACTAAGGGGACAGTTGATGCTTACAATGAAAAAAAGTTATAAGGGCAACTATGGGTTCTATCTTAAATGTCAATCTTTTTCTATCTAGAAAAACAAGAAATTATAAAAACTTTTTAAAAGAGAATAATTACTCTGTAATAGCAACTTACTTAGATAAAGAGGCTCTACCATACAATAAAAATTAAATTAAAAAGAGAAAAAAATGCTGTGATTTTTTTTGGAAATGAAGGTCGTGGAATTTGTGATGAATTTGTAAGTATAAGCGATTGTAAAACAATTATTCCTATACTTTCAAATACAGAATCATTAAATGTTGCAGTTGCATCTGCTATAATTCTATATAAATTTAGAGAAATAGAGGGACTTATATAAGTCCCTCTTGATTTTTTTATTCTTTTTATTTCCTTTTTAAAAAAATTTAACAAGAGCTAGAGCAAATTTTTATCTTCTTTATTTCAAAAGGAAGTTTTTTTTAAAGCCTTATCCATAGATAATTCAATTTCTTTTTTTCAGTCATAGAGCTACCTCATTAGTTAGGATATTTTTTTGTTCAATGCTTTTTAAAAATTGCATAAGTTTCTAAATCCATATTTCCTGTTGCATTTTTTTAGCATTGAAATGTAGTTGGAAAGCATAAACAACATCTCTACTTTCTTTATCCCATTCATTAGTTCTGTTGATTTCATATCCATATTTTTCTCAATTCTTCTTTTGATATCACTGATAGATGTAGCGTTAAATTTTTTTTCTTCATTCATAAATGCTTGCTTATCACTTTCATTGTACCAAGCTCCTATGTCATACTTTTCATATAATTCTTTCCAAGGGAATTTTTGCTCCTGGATCTTTCTTTCTACTTGGAGCGATATCAGAGTGAGCAACAATATTTTTTTTGCTGGAATATTATATCTAGCTGTAACATATTTTTATTATTTGAGCAACTTTTTTTCTATTTGTATTGGCTTATATTCAAGATAAGCATCGTAAGGTGGATAACGATTAGGATCATTTCTACGATCTCTTGCTATACCATCACTAACAATTTCAATACCGATAGATGTGTCATTTAAATTAGTTCTTCCTCTAAATGAACTTGCTCCAGCATGCCATGCTCTTTTGATCTAAAGGAACTAGATTATAGATTGTATTATCATCTTCATCAAGAACTAAAAAGTGTGCACTTACTCTGTTTGAAATTAATTCTTTAATAGAATATTCATTATTTGTTGCTGTATAATGAACTACAACAAATTGTATTCTTTTCATTTCTTCCAAGTGATACATAAGTGTCAGAATCTACCTTAAATTTCCCCATACTCCCTATTGAAGAACTGCTACTTGTTCTTCTAGGTGTGCTTATTCCTTTTGTCTCTTTTTACTGGCGTATCAGAAGAGGAACATGCCACCATAAAAAAATTAATAAACTCAATAATGCTAATATTTTTTTTCATAATTTCACCTCAATTTAACATTATAGCATATTTTTTTATTTTGCCATTTTATTTATTTTTTTGCCTTGTAAATCTTTATTCACAATGTTATACTGTAAAAATAATATTTTTTTATGCTGGAGGTAGAAATGAACCGTATTAGAATTTTAGATGAGAGTGTTTCTAATGCAATAGCCGCTGGTGAAGTTGTAGAAAATCCTACTAGTATGATTAAAGAGTTAATTGAAAACTCTCTAGATGCTGGAAGTAAGGAAATAAAAATTAGAAGTGTGGAATGGGTGGTCTTGATATTTCCATAAGTGACAGTGGTTGTGGAATGTCAAAAGAGGACTTACTGCTTTCTATTGAAAGACATGCAACAAGTAAAAATTATTACAAAAGATGATCTATTTAATATAAGAACTTATGGTTTTAGAGGAGAAGCTCTATCTTCAATAGCCTCTGTTTCTAAAAATGATACTATCTTCAAGAACAGAAGATTCACCTAATGGTACTCAAATGAATGTTTTAGGTGGTAAGGTAACAAATCTAAAAGATATACAAAAAAATGTAGGTACTCAGATAGAAATAAAAGATTTATTCTATAATACTCCTGCAAGAAAAAAATTCTTGAGAAAGGACACTACTGAATATCTAAATATAAAGGATATCTTTTTAAGAGAGGCTCTAGCTAATCCTAATGTTAAATTCATCTTAAATATTGAAGGTAAGGAAAGTATAAGAACAAGTGGGAATGGTATAGAAAAATGCTATTTTTAGAAATCTTTGGAAAAAAATTATTTAAAGAATTTCTCTAAATTTTCACTAGGTTACTTAGGTAATGCTAACTTATTTAAAGGCTAATAAAGATTCTATCTTTGTATTTATAAATGGTCGTTCTGTAAAAATCAAAGATAGTTGAAGAAGCTGTAATTGCTGCCTATCATACAAAAACTAATGAAAGGAAAGTATCCAAGTGCTTTTAATTTTTCTTAGATATAGATCCAGCTGAAATTGATGTCAATGTTCATCCATCAAAAAAATTGTAAAATTTGCTAATCAATCTAAAATATATGATTTAGTCAAAAGGTGAAATTGAAAAATTTTTTTCTCTGATGATGAGAATTTTATTTCACCACATATCGAAGTTGAAGATGAAGAAGTTGAAACTTTTTGAAGAAAAAAAGAAGAAAAAAATTAGAATATTCTAATAATAATTTTTTTAGATATAAATGATTTTAAAGATGAAAAAGAAAGTTTATCTCAATTATCTGTTGTTCAAAAAGAAGAGTATTTAAAAAAAGGATTATAGTGAGATTAAAGTTGAAAAAGCCAAATATCTCTCATATTGAAAAATACAGTCAAAACTTCTTCTAATGAAATAAAAAGAAAAATATTGAGACTTTCAAAAAAAGTAGACAATGACTTTGATTTAATAGAAAAAGAAGTTGAAACTGAAAAAAACAAAGGACAAATATTTTTTTGATACTAAGGATACTAGTAGAGGTAAAATATTTGATGATTTTTTTCAAGTTTAAAAAAACATAGATTTTAAAGTTATAGGACAGGTATTTGATAGTTTTATTCTGGTTGAAAGAAATAATCTTTTAGAAATCTATGACCAACATATAATACATGAAAGAATACTATACGAAAAAGTTGAAGCAAGAATACTATAGTCACTCTATGACTAAACAAAATCTTTTTAGTTCCTATAAGATTTGAGCTAGATCCAAGAGAAAAGCAACTAGCACTTGAAAACACTGAAATCTTTTTCAAGTTTTGGTTTTGATATAGATGATTTTTGAAAAAGAATGAAATTCTATTGAGAACCACTCCAACTATGGATTTAAGAGATAGTTATGAAAAATATAATAAAAGAAATTTTTAGATAATATTTCTAAAAAAATAAGGATAAGGATATCAGAGAAAATATTATAGTATCTATGTCTTGCAAAGGGTGCTATAAAAAGCTAATCATAAATTAACTATAGAAGAGATGTATTCCATGGTGGCAAAACTTCATGAAGTTGGAGAATATACTTGTCCTCATGGAAGACCTATAATAGTAAAAGATGTCTTTACTTGATTTAGAAAAAAACTTTTTAAAAAGAAAAATAAGGTGGTAACTTGAATATAAATATTATTTGTATAGGAAAAAAATAAAAGATAAATATATTAAATGAAGGTATTGCTGAGTTTTCAAAGAGAATGACAAGTTTTGCAAATCTCAATATCATTGAATTAAAAAGAATATAATAAAGAAGATAATATGAATATTTCAATAGACAAAGAAAGTCAAGATATATTAAAACAGCTTTCAAAGACTAATTCTTACAATATTCTTTTTAGATTTAAATGGGAAAGAATTAAGTTCAGAAGATATGTCTGAATATATTGAGGACTTAAAAAAATAAGGGTACAAGTAGTATAAATTTTATTATTGGTGGCTCTAATGGGGTAAATAAAGAGCTTAAAAAAACTCAGTTGATATGAAATTGAAATTTTCACACTTTACCTTTCCTCATCAACTTATGAGACTTATTCTTTTAGAGCAAGTTTATAGATGGTTTGCAATATCTAATAATATAAAAATATCATAAATAGGAGGATGAAATCATAAAAGGAAATTTTATTCTGTCAACAAAAAGATAGTTTTAATGAAGAATGTGTTGAAGAACTTATAGGAGAAATTGAAGGAGAATTAAAAGAAGATTTAGAAAAATATAAAAATTTTCTTTAAAAAAACTCTCAAAAATGAGTATTCTATTAGTTTAATAGAAAAAGAAATATTTTTTTAATTAGAAATTCAGAAACTAATTTAAATATACATTTAAAAATTTAATGGTGAGAAAAAAATAATTTTTTTTATGAAATTGAGAATTTTTAAACAAAAATTTTTCTTGTATTAGGGGAAAAATATTCATATAATAAAGAGAAAGGAATATTTCAATTTTTCTTATACATTATTCGATATAGATCACAATGAAATAAATAAGATTGAAATAGCTATAAAGCATGTTTAATGGAGGGAGAAAAAAATGTTAAAAAAATTAGCTATAACTTTAGTGGCAGTAGTTTTTTTGTAGGTTGTTATAATTTAGATAATATTGGTGGCAAAAAGTAGTGGAGGAACTATAAGAGAAATTGAAATAGCTGGTTCTCAACAAAACAGGTGGAACTACTACTCCTACAACTAGTGGAACAGTTGAAACTAGACCACAACAAGAAGAAAAAAATTATATCTGTAGATGTTAATGACGAAAATATTAGCGACTATCTAACTATTATAAAAAGCAAATTTAAGAACTTCTGCAAAAAAAGTAGATGACAATATAAAAAAATCAATATACTGTTCCTATAGGAGAAACTTTAGTTTTTCCCTGTCAATAATGAAAAAGCTATAAAACTTTCAACTTCTCCAAAAATGCTAATCCAAAAAGTTAGCCTTACAAATGGAAAAAGTAACTTTTAGAACTGTATATCAAGGTCAATATGTTTTATCAACTTATATTAATGGAAGTGTAAATAGAAAAAAATTACAGTATCTGCTATATCTAAGTATGATTTCAATGAAAAAGATCTTTATAAGTTAATACTACAAGATTCAGAAAAAAAGAGATAAAGATGTAGAGAATGCTGTTACTCTGTATAAAATGCTATATCCTGCTGGAAGATATTCAAAAAGAAGTTAATTATCTATTCTTAAAAATATGCTTATGAAATAAGAAATAACTCTCTTATAAATGAAGCTTTAGCTGGGGTAAAAAAATGATTTTTTTCTTCTTACTCTGACAGTGAAAAAAAGCAACTATATTAAGAGCTACAAAATTAGCAAATAAGAGTATTTTTTTATACCTTCTGAAGTATATAATACTAATAACTCAGATTTAAAAAAATGCTTTAGATGAATATAATAATAGCAATTCTAATAGAACTATAGATAAGACTGTATCTACTCCTGTAGATAATAGAACTGTAGAAAAAAATAAAAAAATAAAGAAGATGAAACTTCTGTTGTGGACTATGCAAGAGAAAAAGTTAGATCAGTTATTGGTGGAATTTCTGGTACAACTAGTTCAGCTTCTACGGTAGGTTCTACTAAGTCTAAAGCGACTACTTCAACTGAATCTTATTATGATAAGGGAATGAAAAAAATATAAACTCTAACCCTAGAGTTGCTATAGATAATTTTAAAAAAATCACTTTCTAATGAAAAAAATACAAGACAAAAAGCCAGAAATCTATTATAATATAGCAAGTTCATATGCTAAACTTGGTAATAGAGCTGAAGTTACAAAAATATATAAGACTTTTTAAAACAAGAATTTCCAAGCAGTTCTTGGACTAAGAAAAAGTGAAGCACTTTCAAATTTAATAAAAATAACTTTTTAGGAGGATATAAGGTATGGAAAAAAATATTTTTGACAGATTAGAGAAAAGAGCCTCTAATTGCTGAAAGATGGAAAAATTGAAGAATTGGAAAGTAATGGAGTTAAAGCTTTTCGGTAGTAAATATGATAAGCAAATAATGATAGGAGATATATTAAAACATAATCCTGAAGAAAAATTTAAAAATTTAAAAACTGCAGGAAGAATAATGTCTTTAAGAGGTAAAGGAAAAAGTTTACTTTGCTCATATAGAAGATCAATCTGGAAAAAAATTCAAATATATATCAAAAAAAGATGAATTAGGTGAAGACGAATTTGATCATATAGTTAAAAATGCTTAATGTTGGAGATATTATAGGTGTTGAAGGAGAATTATTCGTAACTCATACTGAGGAATTAACTTTAAGAGTTAAATCTATCAGCCTTCTTACTAAAAAAACGTAAGATCTCTTCCTGAAAAAGTATCATGGATTAACAGATGTTGAAATCAGATATAGAAAAAAAGATATGTTGACTTAATAATGAACCCAGATGTAAGAGATACTTTTTATTAAAAAGAACTCAAATAATAAAAAGCTGTTAGAAAAATATCTAGATGACAGAGGATTCTTAGAAGTTGAAACTCCTTTAATGCACCCAATCTTAGGAGGAGCTGCTGCTAAACCTTTCGTAACTCACCATAATGCTTTTAAATCTTGATCTATTCTTAAGAATAGCTCCTGAACTATACTTAAAGAAATTAATAGTTGGAGGATTTGAAAGAGTTTATGAATTAGGAAGAAACTTTAGAAATGAAGGAATTTCTACAAGACACAATCCTGAATTTACTATGATAGAACTATACCAATCTCATGCTAACTTCAATGATATGATGGATCTATGTGAAGGAATAATCTCATCTGTATGTCAAGAAGTTAATGGAACAACTGATATTGAATATGATGGAGTTCAATTATCTTTAAAGAATTTCCAAAGAGTACACATGGTTGATATGATAAAAAGATGTTACAGGAGTTGACTTCTGGCAAGAAATGACTTTTTGAAGAAGCTAAAAAAATTAGCTAAAGAACATCATGTTGAAGTGGCAGACCACATGGACAGTGTTGGACATGTTATAAAATGAATTTTTTTGAACAAAAATGTGAAGAAAGAGTAGTTCAACCAACATTTGTTTATGGACATCCTGTTGAAATATCTCCGCTTGCTAAGAGAAATGAAAAAAATCCAAATTTCACAGACAGATTTGAATTATTTATTAATAAAAAGAGAATATGCTAATGCCTTCACAGAATTAAATGACCCTGCTGACCAAAGAGGAAGATTTGAGGCTCAAGTTGAAGAAGCATTACGTGGTAATGAGGAAGCAACACCAGAAATAGACGAAAGTTTCGTAGAAGCTCTTGAATATGGTTTACCACCCTACAGGTGGAATGGGAATCGGTATAGACAGACTTGTAATGTTACTTACAGGTGCTCCATCTATAAGAGACGTAATTCTTTTTCCCACAAATGAAGCCAAGAGATTAATAAACAATTTTTTTAGAGTGGAACTTGTTTCCACTCTTTCTATTTGTATATTTTTATTTTTTTATTTTTTTTGGAGGTTATATGCTTAGAGAGTTTATGTTAATTTTTTTACAATTAACTATGTTGGAATGCTACTGTCAAAGATTTTACATCTTCCTTTACCAGGAACTATAGTATCTTTGTTATTATTATTCTTTATGTTACAATTTAAAGTTTTAAAAATTAGAAAAAAATTGAAAAATGCTGGAAATTTCCTACTATTGAATATGACTATATTCTTTATGCCACCTACAGTTAAAATCATTGACTCATATGAATTATTAGAAAAAGATCTTTTTAAAAATTATAGTAATTATAATAGTTTCAACATTTTTTTAACTATGGGTATTACAGGAAAAGTTGTGCAACTGATGATAGATTTTAAAGAAAGGAAAGAGAAAAAAATAATGAAAGAGATAATTGTTAGTAATTTATTTTTTTGGTTTAATTTTAAGTTATTTTGCACTTGAAATTGGAAAAATGGGTGTTTAAGAAAACTCAAACTCCTTTGTGTAATCCTTTTTTTAATAGGAACTATTATAGTTATTGTTATATTAAAAGTTTTTTTAATATTTCAACTGATGACTATTATAAGGGGGCAGGAATGATACTTTTCCTATTGGGTCCTGCTACAGTAGCCCTTGCTATCCCTCTATATAAAAAATGGGATCTATTCAAAAAATTCTTTGTTCCTGTTATGACTGGTGCAATTGTAGGTTCTTTTGTTGGTATAGTATCTGTTATCGTTTTAGGAAAATTATTTGGTATGGACGATAAATTAATTTTTTTCTCTTATGCCTAAATCTATAACTACTCCTTTTGGGATCGAAGTTAGCTCTATGCTTGGAGGAATTCCTGCAATAACAGTGGTAAGTATTATGCTTACAGGTATAGCTGGTAACGTAACAGCTCCTCTTATCAGTAAGATTTTTAGAGTAAAACACTCTGTAGCTGTTGGTATTGGAATTGAGTTTCAAGCCATGCTGTTGGAACTTCAAAAAGCTATGGAAATTGGTGATGTAGAAGGTTCTATGAGTGCCTTATCAATAGTATTTGCTGGAATTCTAACTTTAGTATGGGCACCACTTTTAAAAACTTTTTAGTATAGGAGGATAATATGATAAAAAGAAGCTTGTGTTGAATCTTTTGAAAAAAATCTTTAGAAGCTCAAAAATAATGGAGCAAATAGAATAGAACTTTGTGAAAAATTTAGCTGTTGGTGGGACTACTCCTTCTTATGGAACAGTTAAAATTTGCTTAGAAAAATTAAATATTCCTATTTTTTTCCTATGATTAGAGCTAGAGGCGGAAATTTTGTCTATTCTAAGGATGAAATAGAAATTATGAAAGAAGATATTAGAATATTTAAAGAATTAGGAGTTAAGGGAGTTGTTTTTTTGGTTTTTTTAACTTTTGATAACAAAAATAGATTTAGAACTTACAAAAGGAATTAGTTGAATTAGCTGCTCCTATGGAAGTAACTTTCCATAAGGCAATAGATGAAATATCTAATCCTCTGGACTATATTGAAGATTTAATAAATATAGGAATAAAAAAAGGATTCTAACTTCAGGTGGTAAAAGCAACTGCCTTAGAAGGAAGTGACTTAATAAATCAAATGATAAAAAAAGCAAATAATAGATTAAAAAAATTGTGGTTGCTGGAAAAGTTACAAAAAGAAAAATCTTAATGAATTAAAAAAATCTAATTCCTGCTGATGAATTTCCATGGAAAAACTTATTGTAAACAATAAATAAAATATATATTTTTACTCCCCCTATATAATTTTATAAAAACAGTTGCTTTTTTTATTGTAATTTATATTATTATAGTATATATTATTTATAAAAAAATTTTTCCAATTTTTTTCAAATCATTTCAGATTAAACTTAAATTGAACACCGGGGAAATTTTTTTACAAAATTATATCAATAATTAAATAATATAAATATTTTTTTTAAGGAGGAGTTTATGGAAAAAGAAAAGAAAAAAAGGGAATTCAAAGGTTTTTTTGGATTTTTGTTGAAAGAGGAGGGAATAAGTTACCACATCCATTAACATTGTTCTGGATATTCTGTGTAATTATTGCAATTATATCTGCAATAGCAGCATCTTCAGGAGCATCTGTTACTTATGAAGCATTTGACAGAAAAGGAAAAATATAATTAAAGAAACTACTTTAACTATCAAGTCTTTATTAAATGCTGAAGGAATAAGATATATTTTTCTCTTCTATGGTTAAAAAAACTTTACTGGTTTTGCACCTCTAGGAACAGTTTTAGTTGCTCTTATTGGTATAGGAGTTGCTGAAGGTAGTGGACTTATGAGTGCAACTATGAAAAAAAGTTGTTACTGCTACACCTAAAAAGATTTTTTTAACTGCAATGGTTGTTTTAGCTGGAGTTATGTCAAATATAGCTTCTGACGCTGGATACGTTGTATTAATTCCTTTAGGAGCAGTTATATTCTTGTCATTTGGTAGACATCCAATAGCAGGTCTTGCAGCAGCATTTGCTGGAGTATCAGGAGGGTTCTCAGCTAACCTTTTACTTTCTACAACAGACCCACTATTATCTGGTATCACAACAGAAGCAGCAAAATTATTAAATCCTAGTTATTTTGTAAACCCAGCTTCTAACTACTACTTTATGGCAGCTTCAACATTCTTAATTACTATTATGGGTACTTTTTATAACTGAAAAAAATTATTGAACCAAGACTTGGTGAATATAAAGGTGAAGTTGTAGTTGACCACAATGAATTAACAGATAAAGAAAGAAAAAGCTTTTAAGATGGGCAGGAGTTTCAGTTTTAATATTCTGTGCTGTAATAGCTTTTCTTGATTCTTCCCGAAAAACGCAATTTTAAAAAGTTGATGGAAACTTAAAACAATGGACACATGATGGACTAGTTCCTACTTTAATGATGTTCTTCTTAGTTCCTGGTATCGTGTATGGTAAAGTTGCTGGAACTATCAAAAAAATGATAAAGATGTTGCTAAAAATGATGGGATCTTCTCTTGCAACTATGGGTGGATACTTAGCACTTTCATTTGCTGCAGCTCAATTCGTTGCTTATTTCTCTTATACAAACTTAGGAACTTTCGTAGCTGTTAAGGGTGCTGACTTCTTACAAAGTATAGGATTAACTGGATTACCTTTAATCGTTCTATTCGTTTTAGTTGCTGCATTCATAAACTTATTTATGGGATCTGCATCAGCTAAATGGGCTATAATGGCTCCAATATTCGTTCCTATGTTAATGAGACTTGGATATACTCCAGAATTTACTCAATTAGCATACAGAATTGGAGACTCTTCAACAAATATCATAACTCCACTTATGACATATTTTGCTATGATAGTTGCTTTCATGCAAAAAAATATGATAAAGAATCTGGCATGGGAACTTTAATTTCTGTAATGCTTCCTTACTCAATGTGTTTCTTAGTTGGATGGACAATATTCTTAGTAATCTGGTTTATGACTGGTTTACCAATAGGAGTAGAAGGAGCTATTCACTTAGCAGGAATGTAAAATTTAATATAAGAATTCAGCTGTTGTAAAGTATTTACAACAGCTTTTTTTATTTTTTTATTTTCTAAAAAAACAAAATTTTATTATATAATATAAAAATAATTGAAATTAAAAATTAAAGGAGAAATTTGATGTTAAACGAAATTGCAAAAAAATATATATTTAATAGAGGTTCCATTACCTAAAAAAACCCATTAAAAAGCATTAAATTGCTATTTTTATTAAAAAAATGGAGAAAAATATTTTTAGTTGTAGATAGTGGTTTTGACCATGAAGAAAGTGAAAAAAAGTATTCTTTGGTGCTCTTGAAGAATTAGGTGCACAAGTTGGAAAAAAACAGATATGTTTTTTTAACTCACTTACATGCTGACCACTCAGGGCTAGCTCTAAAATTTAAAAAAATAAATATCAAGGTAAAGTATATTGTAGTCAAATAGACACTGACTATATAAACAAGATGAAACATGAACTATATGCAGATAGATTTGTTCCTACACTAAAAGTTATGGGAATAGAGCCTGATTTTAAATTTTTTTGAAACTCATCCTGGACTTGTTTACTGTATAAAAGGAAAAATTGGATACTACTATAGTTAAAGATGGAGACAAAATAGACTTTGGATACTATAATTTTTGAAGTTATAGATTTAAGTGGTCATACACCTGGACAAGTTGGAATTTATGATAAAAAAATCATAAAAATATTATTCTCAGGTGACCACATATTAAATAAGATTACTCCTAATATAAGTTTTTTTGGGATTTTTAAGTATGAAGATATCTTAGGAACTTATCTTAAAAAAACTTAGATAAAGTTTACAATATGGAAGTGGATACTATCTATTCTGCTCATAGAGGAATAATAGATAATCCAAAAACTTAGAATAGATGAACTTAAGAAACATTATGCTGATAGAAATGCTGAAGTTTACGACTTATTAAAAAGAAGTTGAAGAAAAACTCTGCTGCACAAATGGCTGCAAAAAAATGCACTGGGATTATAGAGCAAAGAATTTTTGAAGAATTTCCTAATAATCAAAAAAATGGTTTGCAACTGGTGAAGCTCTAGCTAACTTAGAACATTTAAGAGCTATTGGTAAGGCTGATTATGAATTTAAAAAAATGGAGTGGCTTATTATAGGGTAAAAAAATAAGTTACTATAAAAAAACATGAATTTAATTATATTTTTACTTTTAACTTTTGGGGGATTATGGCTATAAAAAAATTAATTTGAAAAAAAGAAGAATAAAACAAAAGATGGATTTGTAGGATTTAGTTTTTACTACATTTTTTTGGGGACTTTTTGTTCCTGTACTGAGAAAAAGATAACAAAACTTTTTTTAAAAACATTTTTTTATATGGTTAGCAACTTTTGGACTATTAGTTTTTTTATAGCTAGATTTCCTTATGATTACATTGATTTTGATAAATTTCCTTCAGTCAGAGACTATGTAATTTCATTACTTGATGTTAAGTATAAGTATATAGTTTTAGCTATACTCTTTTTTTCTTGCTACTATTGATTCTTTTGTTTTATTGTATGGATTTTTTTGTAGCTAAAAAACTATAATAAGAATTATACCAATAAACTCTTAAGACAAGGTTATATGCCTTCTGAAGATGATAGTTATTCATTAGCACTATTAAAAAGAATATGGGCATTTAGAATATACAGAAGATGAATTGAAAGATAATGATAAAATGACACAATATAAAAAAATATTGTAGATACTGCAAAAAAAGATGAAAAAAAGAAATTTTTATATGTTTCTAATGTACTTTATTATATTTTTTTTCTTTTTTTATTGCATTTATCTTTTTATTCTGTAAATACAGACATAGGAGACGAAACTTATCTTGAGTACTTACTACAATATAATAATTAGGAGGATTTATGGCAATAAAAAAATAAATTTAGAAAAAAATATGGACATAAGAAAAAAAGGGATATTTAAGTTTTAGCTGGACTTCACTTTTCTTTGACTTTTTTTGTTCCTTTATTTAGGCTAGATTTTTAAATGGTTTTTTTATTTTTTTCTTTTACCTTATTTATTTTTTTGTACATTATTACTTTTTAAAGAAATTGATACTTCCATATTTTTTTGACTTCTGCTTTCATATTGCCTTACATTAAAAAAAGCGCCTGCATTTATCACTTTGCTAGACTATTATTATTATATAGATTATTTAAATACCTTTATTTTTTTATTATGGTTGTATTACTTCCTGTTTCAAGACTTATTTTTTTCATTTATTTATAATGACTTTTACACAAAAAGCATTAGTTAAAGAAAGATATCTTCCACCAAAGGATGATGAATATTCAAATGCAATAGTGAAAAGGACATAAATTTTTTTAGAATATACAGAAGAAGAACTATTAGATAAAGAAAAAAATGGAAAGATACAACAAAAATTTTTGAAGAATATAAGCAAGAAAGAACAAAAAGACTTTATTAACTTTGTTTTTAACTGCTATACTTTTTAATATTGTTAATTGCATTTTTTTATTTTTATATTTAATATTTATATTGATAACTGTTCTAATTTTGATATAATATACAAGAAGTATAAATAGAATGAATGGTGGGTCGTAAAAAAAGCAGAAGGGATTCTGTCTTTTTCACGACCTTTTATTTAGTGAACTACTCCCACTTATAGAAGTGGGAGCTTCTGGGAAGTATGTGCTTTTGTTAGCCACATATATTTACTAAGCTCTTCGGGTAGTCCCTACCCTGATATATTTTTTTCTAACTTACTTTTTTTCTTCTCTTAATATTTCTAATCCTTTTTCTTAATATATTTATACTCGCATTATAATCTCTATCTATTTCTAGTCCACAACATTCACAATGATATATTCTTTCTGATAATTTTAGTGTTTCTTTTATATTACCACAACTTGAACAAGTCTTACTACTTGGATAAAATGTAGGTATTTTTTTATAATCTTTCTTTCTATCATCTAACATAAGGTTATGAACCTTTCTAACACAACCAAAGTTTTTTTGAGAAAAAAAGATTATTTGTTCTAAAGGAGGATATATTCTGAATTTATATGCTTTTTTTAATTATCTTCATTTCCTCCTCCTTACTTGCTCCACCAATACTCAATACAAAAAAACTTCTACTCCAAAAAAATACTCCTTTTTTTATTACCTTTAAATGATTTAATTATATCATATTTTTTTGAAACAATTTCAAGAAAATAAAAAAAGCAATTCATCCCCTACTTATAGAAGTAGGGGACTTCTTCTAGATATTGTTAAAAAAATAAAGAACCCAGTTTAAAAACTAAGTTCTTTATTTGTCAATTCTATTTATTAAATATGTTAGAACACTCGTGGCTCTAGCACTCGTTAGTGTTAGTCGTAGTAGTTCACAAGGTAGGGTTATTATGATTCTGGCTCCTGTTTTAAAGGAACTATCTATTTTTTTGCTCCATATTCATTTCCATAATAATACTGAATTCTCTTATTTACATTTTTTTAATTCCAACACCACCCATTTTCATAAGTGCTTGTTTTTTTAGCTGCTTCAAATCCAATACCATTATCCTCTATTATTAATTCTATCTTATTCTCTACTATTTGAGAATATATAGAAATTATTCCTGTTGTATCTAAATTTTTTTAATACCATGATAAATTGCATTTTCTACAAAAAGGTTGCAATATAATCTTAGGTACCTCTATGTTTTCTAATTCTTCTTGTATTGAAATTTTATATTCTAATTTATCTTCATATCTTTGCTTTTTGTATATATAAATATTCTTTAATATGGTTTATTTCTTCCTTTAAAGGAATTTTTTTCTTTTTCCATTACTTAAAAGAAATTCTAAAAAAAGTTAGATAAAGCCTTTGTAATAGAAATAACTTTTTCAGTATCCTGAAATTCTGCCATCCAAATTATTGTATCCAAAGTATTGTATAAAAAAATGTGGATTAATTTGACTGTAAAGTGCATTAATTTCATATTCTCTTAAATATTTAATCTTATCTATCATTTCATTAAAATGGTTTTGTAAACTTAAAAATTTCAATACTTACATCACCTTTTTAAATTTATTTTTGATAAATCATTATTAAAAATTATTCATATGTTGCTCTAACTCTTTAATTGGTTTTTGTAATTCTTCTCAATACACTGATACTTATTAAAACTGTAATTAAAAGAGAAGCCAAACAACTTATAACTATCATTTCAAAAAAATGATTTTTTTAAAGCTGTCAATTTCTTGCATATAGGAAATTTCAATCAATGTCCAATGAGTATTCTTAATAGGATATTTTACTGTAACTTTATTTTCTTTTTCTGTTATATCCTTCTTCAATATTTTTTTTAAATTTTTTTAGATACTTTTTCTCGGGAGGTATCATAAGGGATTTCCTTATAGTAAACTATCCTATTATCCTCATCTAAAAATAACAATATCACTATTCTTTCCTGTTTCTTGATTTTTGAAGATATCCATGAAGTGCTTGGTATTTTACATCTATCAACAATACACCTAAATTTTTCTCCATTAGTGTCTGTAATTTCTCTACTGACAGAAATAACCCAATCGTCCATTCCATCAACTGAAAAAAATTTTTGTTTTCTAAGTGGATTTAATACAGGCATAGGGTTCATTAAAGAATTTACATACCATTCCTCTTTCATCATATCACTAGAAACTTCCATATTTACATTTTTCATTAGAAATAACTGCACCATCTTTTTCTTATTAAAAATAATAGATTTTATATAAGGATCTGTGGAAAGTGTATTATCTATTATATTTAAAAATTCTATTTTTTTCAGTTTCATCTTTATTTTTTTAGATAATCATATACTCCTTTATCATGTGAAATTACTTGACTTAATGTTGTCAATTTACTCATATATAACTCAATATAATTCCCACTTTTTTTCAATAGCTTCAGTCTTAGCTGAAATTTCTTTCTGTATTAAAAGACTACTTGAACTGAAATAAAATATACTTCCTAAAAAGTAAAACTAGAACTAAATTGGTAATTAAAAAAATAAAAATCCTATTTTTATGTTTAGTGGTTTATTGTTCATTTTCATTTTTTTAACACCATTTCTCTATATTGTTTTGGAGTAATTTGATAATATTTTTTTAAATTTTTGTTATAAAGTAATTTACATCTTCAAAAACCAACTTTGTTCAGCTATTTCATAATTTTTTTAATTCAGTTGTTAAAAAGTAATAATTTTTGCCTTTTTCCATTCTCTTTTTGTAAAAGATAATCTTGAAATGGAATTCCAAAAATTTTTTTCTTAAACATAATACTTAAATATCCTAAACTTAAATCTAATTTTTTTCAGAGAGAACGGATAAGGTAAATTGACTATCAGTATAACTTTCTTCAATAATATTTTGTATTAATTCTTTATATTTATTTTTTTTGCAATGTTATCTTGTGTATCTGCTGTTGTTATTTTTTTCTAATACTTTTTCAATTTCCTTATCTTTTTCTTTCCTTTTGCAAGGAACTCACTAATTTTACAATAATCTCTGAAACATCTGACTTTGAAATTGGCTTTAAAAATATAATCTTCTACTCCAATTTTAATAGCTGTTTGTGCATAATCAAAATAATTATATCCTGTAATGATTGCTATTTTTTTGTATCAGGATTTATTGATTTTATCTTTTTTTGCAACCGATAATCCATCAATTTTTTTGGCATATTAATATCCATTAAAAACAATTTCAGGTTTAAACTCCTCAAATACTTTTTAATGCCTCTTCTCCCTGTTGAAGCCTCATGAATTTCTCCAATTTGTAAAGAAGATAAATCTATTAGTTGTTTTATACCCCTCCTAATCAAGGCTCATCATCTGCAATCATTAACTTATACACAATCTTTCTCCTTTTAATTCTCTTTTTACTTTTTATTTTTACAAGTGGTAATAAATATCCATAACCTTTTTGCTTCCATCTCTGCATAAGGGATAAATTGTATTGCTGCGCTATTAATACAATATCTTTTTTTCCACCTCTGTCCCTTGGACCATCATCAAATACATGTCCTAAATGTGCTTTTTCCACTTCTGCTTCTTACTTCTGTTCTTAACATATTGAAACTAGTATCATTATGGTAAGTTACAACTTCTGGAACAATAGGTTTTTACAAAAACTAGGCCATCCACATTGAGAAGCATATTTATCAGTTGAAGAAAATAATGGTTCTCCTGTTGTTATATCAACATAAATCCCTTTATCAAAAAAATCCCAATAATCATTTTGAAATGCTCTTTCTGTATCTCCCATTTTGTGTTACTTCATATTGTTTTGAATTTAATTTCATTCTTAATTCTTTTTTTCAGATAATTTTTGGATATTTTTCATCTACTATTATATCATCTGCTTTTTGATAAATCAATATGACAATAACCATTAGGATTTTTTTCAAATAATCTTGATGATATTCTTCTGCTAAATAATATTCTTTTTAAAGGTAAAACTTCCACTACAATTTTTTTTGAGAATATTTTTTTTGTTGTTCTTTTTATTTCATCTTGAATAACAGATTTATCATTTTGATTTACATAATAAATTCCTGTTCTATATTGTGAACCTCTGTCATTTCCTTGTTTATTTACACTTGTTGGATCAATAATTTTAAAAATAATATTTTAACAAAGTTGAAAGATTAACTTTACTTGCATCATACTTAACATGCACTGTTTCAGCATGTCCTGAACTATGTAAATCTTGGTATTTAGGATTTTTTTAGTTTTTTTCCATTTGCATATCCAGAAGTTACATCTATTACACCATAAATTCTTTTCCATATATGCTTCCACACCCCAAAAAAACAACCTCCTGCTAAATATATTTCACGAATATTTTTTTATTAACAAGTTTTACATTGATGTTTTTCCATACTCATTTTTATCATCTTTCATCATATGTTTATCATTCATCATAGTATCTTTCTCATTCCCTTTGTCATTCATCATCATTTTTAGAAGAAAATAATTTTTTTATTTCTGCTTTTTCTAAATGACCTGGAAGAACTTTTTTTCAACTTTTCCTGATTTATTTAAAACAGCTGAAGTTGGGTAAACACGAACATTTAACATCTTTGTTAATTCACCTTTTTCATCTAATAAAACTTTTATATTCTTATAACCCAAAAGATTTATACCATTTTTTTAAAAATCTTCTGTTTTCTTTTCTCCAACTAATCCAGGAGAAACAACAGTAACAACTTCAAAATCTTTCTTTTCTTTGCTAAGATTATCTATATCTTCTAATCCAGAAAGACAAATTGGACACCAAGAAGCCCAAAAACTTAACATAAGTTGGTTTTTCCATCTTTTCCAAAAAGAATAATTCATTCCATTCACATCTTTTAAAGTAACCTTTTGATAAATCCATCTCCGCCCCAAAAAGCTACTGCTCCCATTAATAACATCATAATTCCAAAAAACAATTTTTTTTAGCCCTTTCATCTGCTAAAAACCTCCTTAAATAATTTTTAAAATTTATTAATTTATAAAAAAATAAATGATTTATATTCCAAATTTTATTTTATAATGTGAGTAAAAAAATAGTTCATTGCTAACTAAAAATTCTATAAAAAAATATACTTAATTTATCAGTAAGAAGTAAAATCCCCATAATAATTATTAATAAACCACCAATTTTTTTCATAATGCCTAAATGTTTTTTTATTGCTGAAACTTTTTGCCAACACATATTTTGAAGATAAAGATAGAATAACAAAAAGGTGTAGCTAAACCTAAAACATAAATAAACATCATAAGTGCTCCATAGTAAGGATTTCCTCCGCCACTTGAAATAAAAAAAGAATTGAAGCAAGTATTGGTCCAACACAAGGTGTCCATCCTAAACTAAAAAGTGAAACCTAGTAAAAAAATGCTCCCCAAATACTATCATTTTCTTTTTCCTTTTTACATCCACAAGTTTTCGTTCTCTCTAAAAATGGTATTTTAAGAATTTCCATTTGAATAATTCCAAATATTATGACTACCACTCCACTAATTACTCTAAATGTTTTTACTCATTAAAAAATGAACCTATACTTCCAGCTCCAAAAGCCAAAGCAAAAACAAAAACTTGTTGAAAGTCCAATTACAAATACCACTGTCTTTATAATAGATTTCTTTCCACTTGTACTTAACATTCCAATATAGACTGGAAGTAATGGAAATATACAAGGTGAAAAAGAAAGACAGTAGACCTGCCACATAAACTGCTCCAATAAATAATTCTGTATTTAACATTTCTTATACTCCTATCTCTTTATTTTTTTCATTTACTTTACAAGTAATCAACTATCCTTAAGTAAGTACATTATATTTTTATTTTTTTACAAATATAATAGAATCTATTTATAAAAAAACTTGAATTTAATTATATTTTTTTGTTTATACTAATAGGATATAACTAATTCTAGGGGGAATTTTATGGCAATTAAAGTAAAAATTAGAAAAAGATGGCTTTTATAAAAGATGGCTTTGTTGGCTATAGTTATACTTCTGCTATTTTTTTGATTTTTTTGGGTACCTGCATTTAGATTAGATTTTAATGCTTTTTGTTTTTTTCTTTGGACTCTATATGTTAGAAAAAAATTTTTTTATCAGAATTTTTTTTACAATATATTCTATATTAAATTACTATCCCATAGAAAAACGAATGGTTTTTTTATATTTTAAATGCTAGTGTCCCTATTTTTCACACTTCTTATACCATTTATTATAGCTTTTTTTCTACAATAAACATTACACAAAGAAAAATGTTAAAAAGAAGGTTGGAGTCCATTAGAAAACGATGAATATTCTAATGCTATATTAAAAAGGATATCGTTATTTAGATTATACTGATGCTGAAATAAAAAGATGAAGATAAAAATGCAAAGATACCAAAACTATATAGACAAAGCTAAGAGCAATGAAGTAAAAAAATGTCTTTTGTTTTATAATTTTTTTGGATTATAATTTTTTTGTATCATTTTATTTTTTTATTATTTTTAGAGCTTAATTAATTTTTTTGAAAGGAATAATATTATGTCAGTAAAAAAATACAATTAGAAAAAAATGGAGAAGTTACAGATGCTTTTTACAGGTTTTAGCTGGACAACTTTCATTTTTTTGGATTTTGGGTTCCAGCATTTAGAAAAAAATCAAAAAGGTTTTGGTTTATTCTTTTTTTATTTTTTTATTATAAAGATAATTATACTTTATACATTATCCAAGCAAAATAACGAGATTGAACTAAATTTACTGATTCATGGAACTTTTTGAGCCTTCTTATAGTATGATAACACCAGTAGTATTAGCTGCTGCTATATACCCATTAGAAACATGGATTGCATATTTTTATAATAATTATTACACAAATAATTTATTAGCTGAAGGATATCGTCCAATAGAAAAATGATGATTATTCAGCAGCAATTTTAAAAAGACTATTCTTATTTACCATATTCAAAAGAAGAGTTAGATGATAATGTTAAAATGGAAAGATACAGAGAAATTTCAACTTTAGCTAGAAAAAGAAGAGAGAAAAAAATTTTTATATATTTGTTGGAATATGGGCTATATTTATAATTATTTTTTTATTTTCTAACTTATTTTAAAAGTAATTTAACTAGAACGATAGTGTTTCTTGTTTATAAATATTTCAGTTGACAACTGTTCTAATTTTGATATAATATACAAGAAGTATAAATAGAATATTAGACTAGTGAATGGTGGGTCGTAAAAAAAGCAGAAGGGATTCTGTCTTTTTTTCACGACCTTTTTTTAATTTAATTAGGGAGGAACGAAGTATGTTTGATGTAGTTGTTATTGGTGCTGGAATAATGGGAGCAGCAGTTTCAAGAGAATTGTCTAGATATGAGTTGAAAAACTTTATTACTAGATAAAGAAAAATGATGTTTCTTGTGGTACAACAAAAAGCAAATTCTGCAATAGTCCATGCAGGATACGACGCAAAAAGAAGGAAGCCTTATGGCAAAAATACAATGTATTAGGTAATGCAATGTATGGAAAATTATGTGAGGAAGTAGATGCTCCATTCAGAAAAAGTAGGATCTTATGTTTTAGCCTTTTTCTGAAAAAAAGAAAAAGAACACTTAGAAATGCTATATCAAAGAGGGCTTAATAATGGTGTTCCTGAAATGGAAATCATAGATGCAGCTGAAATTCAAAGAAGAGAATCTCATGTTAGTAAAAGAAGCAGTTGTTGCTCTATATGCTGGTACAGCTGGTATAACTGGTCCTTGGGAATTAACAATAAAATTAGTAGAAAAATGCTATGGAAAATGGTGTTGAACTAAAAATTAAATGCAGAAGTTGCAAATATCAAAAAAAGAAAAATGATGTATTTAAAATAGAGTTAAAAAAATGGAGAAATTATTGAAGCTAAAGCTATTGTAAATGCAGCTGGTGTCTATGCTGACTTTATAAACAATATGCTTTCTAACAAAAAAGTTTAATATAACTCCAAGAATTGGTGAATATTATTTATTAGATAAGGTACAAGGATACTTTAACTGACAGTGTTATTTTCCAATGTCCTACTGAAATGGGAAAAAGGTATCTTAGTTTCAAAGACTGCTCATGGAAATATAATAGTTGGACCTACTGCTTCTGATGTTGACAAATAAAGATGATGTTGGAAATACTCAAGCAGGACTTGATACAGTTAGACAATTTGCTACTAAGAGTATAAAAGATGTAAATTTCAGAGATAATATCAGAAACTTTGCAGGGACTTAGAGCTGAAGCTGACACAGGAGACTTTTATACTTGGTGAAGCTGAAGATGTAAAAGGACTATTTAATATAGCTGGAACTAAATCTCCAGGACTTACATCTGCACCTGCAATGGCAATAGATTTAGCTAAAATGATAGTAGAAAGCTTTTGGTGGAGTAAAAGAAAAAAAGCAAAACTTTATACAAAAATAAAAGAATGATACACTTTATTACACTATCTCCTGAAGAAAAAAGCAGAAGTAATAAAGAAAGACCCTAGATATGGAAGAATTATTTGTAGATGTGAGAACATAACAGAAGGTGAAATCGTTGATGCTATCCATAGAAAATGTGGTGGAACAACATTAAATGGTATCAAAAGAAGAGTTAGACCAGGGAGCTGGAAGATGTCAAGGTGGATTCTGTGGACCTCGTGTACAAGAAATTTTGGCAAGAGAACTTGGTGAAGATTTAGAAGAAATAGTTATGGAGCAAAAAAAGATTCTTACATCTTAACAGGAAAGACTAAATAGGGGAAACGATATGAATATGAAATATGATTTAGTTGTTGTTGGTGGAGGTCCAGCAGGGACTTGCAGCAGCAGTAGAAGCTAAAAAATGGAATAGATAGCATACTTGTAATTGAAAGAGCAAAAAGAACTTGGTGGAATTTTACAACAATGTATACACAATGGTTTTGGACTTCATGAATTCAAAGAAGAATTGACAGGACCTGAGTATGCTCAAAGATTTATGGATCAATTATTTGAATTAAACATTGAATACAAACTAGATACTATGGTTTTAGAAGTTTCTGAAAAACAAGATAGTTCAAGCTATAAACTCTGTTGATGGATACATGATAATTGAAGCTAAATCTATAGTTTTAACTATGGGTTGTAGAGAAAGAACAAGAGGAGCAATAGCTATACCAGGAGATAGACCTGCAGGAGTATTTACAGCAGGAGCTGCTCAAAGATATATCAATATGGAAGGATATATGGTTGGTAAAAAGAGTTGTTATCTTAGGTTCAGGAGATATCGGACTTATTATGGCAAGAAGACTTACTCTTGAAGGGAGCAAAAGTTTTAGCTGTTGCTGAACTTATGCCATTCTCTGGTGGACTTATGAGAAACATTGTTCAATGTCTTGAAGACTATGACATACCCTCTATACTTAAGTCATACAGTTGTGGATATCATTGGTAAAGATAGAGTTGAAAAAAAGTTATCATAGCTAAAGGTTGATGAAAACAAAAAAAGCTATACCAGGAACTGAAATAGAATATGAATGTGATACTTTACTTCTATCAGTTGGACTTATCCCTGAAAAATGATATTTCAAGAGCAACTGGAATAAAAAAATTGATCCTAGAACTAGTGGACCAGTAGTAAATGAACTTATGGAAACAAGTATAGAAGGAATATTTTGCTTCTGGAAACGTTGTTCATGTACATGACCTTGTTGACTTTGTAAGTATTGAGTCAAGAAAAAGCAGGAAAAATCAGCAGCTAAGTATATAAAAAGGTGAAGTTGCAAACGGAGAATATATTGAAGTTGAAACAGGAAATGGAATAGGGATACACTGTTCCTCAAAAAAATTTAGAATAGAAAATATAGAAAAGAATTTAGAACTTTCTATGAGAGTTAGACAAATATAAAAAAATGTTAAGATAGTAGTTAAGTCAAATGATTTTTGTAATACATTCAGTTAAGAAAAAAACTCATATGGCTCCAGGAGAAATGGAAAAAAATTACTCTATCTAAAAACTGTATTAGGAAAAAAATAGATGCTAAGAAAAATTGTTGTAGAAGTTGTTGAGGAGGATAAATAATGGAAAAAGGAAATGATATGTATAGTTTGTCCTGTTGGTTGTCATATAAGTGTTAATACAGAAAACTTATGAAGTTAAAGGAAATGCTTGTCCAAGAGGTGCAGTCTACGGAAAAGAAGAATTAACAGCTCCAAAAAAAGAGTTGTAACTTCAACTGTAAAAAAATAAAAAAATGCTTTTAGATCATAGATGTCCTGTAAAAACTGAAACAGCTATACCTAAAGAATTAAATTTCAAATTAATGGAAGAATTAAAGAAAGTTGAATTAACAGCTCCTGTTAAAAGAGGAGATATAGTTCTAGAAAAATATATTCAATACAGGTGTCAATGTTGTTGTAACTAAAGATATGTAGTTTTTATTTCAAAGTATAACTATGAGATTGGAGGGCATAATATGAAGTATATTGTAGCATTAGACCAAGGAACAACAAGCTCAAGAGCAATTTTTATTTGATGAAAGTCAAAACTATTGTTGGAGTTGCACAAAAAGAATTTACACAAATATATCCAAATGAAGGTTGGGTAGAACATGATCCTATGGAAATATGGGCTAGCCAAAGTGGAGTTTTTGAGTGAAGTAATTGCAAGAGCTGGAGTAAGTCAACACGATATTATAGCTTTAGGAATTACAAATCAAAGAGAAACTACAATAGTTTGGGATAAAAAAATACAGGTAAAGCCAGTTTACAATGCAATAGTTTGGCAATGTAGAAGAACTGCTAAAAATTTGTGATGAGTTAAAAGAAAAATAGAAGGTTTTTTTCTGACTATATAAAAAGACAATACAGGGCTTCTAGTTGATGCTTATTTCTCAGGAACTAAAAATTAAATGGATTTTAGACAATGTTGAAGGTGCAAGAGAAAAAAAGCTGAAAAAGGTGATTTATTATTTGGAACTGTTGATACTTGGCTAATTTGGAAATTAACAAATGGTAAAGTACATGCAACAGATTACACTAATGCTTCAAGAACTATGCTTTTACAATATAAAAGGAATTGAAAATGGGATGAAAAAAATTCTTGAGACTTTAAATATTCCTAAGTCAATGTTACCTGAAGTAAAAAGATTCAAGTGGAACTTTTGGTTATGCTAACTTAGGTGGTAAGGGTGGACATAGAGTTCCTATAGCTGGAGTTGCTGGAGACCAACAATCAGCTTTATTTGGACAAGCTTGTTTTGAAGAAGGAGAATCTAAAAATACTTATGGAACAGGTTGCTTCTTACTTATGAACACAGGTAAAAAAATTTTGTAAAGAGTAATAATGGACTTATAACAACTATTGCTATTGGACTTAATGGAAAAAGTACAATATGCTCTTGAAGGAAGTGTCTTTGTAGGTGGAGCTAGTGTTCAATGGTTAAGAGATGAACTAAAATTAATCTCTGAGTCAAGTGACACTGAGTATTTTGCAAGAAAAGTTAAAGATAATGGTGGAGTTTATGTCGTTCCAGCTTTTGTTGGACTAGGAGCACCTTATTGGGATATGTATGCAAGAGGAGCTATTTTAGGATTGACTCGTGGAGCAAATAAAAACCACATTATAAGAGCAACTTTGGAATCTATAGCTTATCAAACTAAAGATGTTTTAAAAAGCTATGGAAGAAGATTCTGGTATCAAGCTAAATGGTCTTAAAGTTGATGGTGGAGCTGCTGCTAATAATTTCTTAATGGAATTCCAAGCAGATATTCTAGGTGAAGTTGTAAAAAGACCTACTGTTTTAGAAACAACTGCACTAGGAGCTGCTTACCTTGCTGGACTTGCAACTGGCTTTCTGGGAAAAATAAAGAAGAAATCAAACAAAAAAATGGGTACTTGATAAAGAATTTTCTCCTAATATGTCTCAAGAAGAAAGAGATAAAAAAATATGCTGGTTGGCTAAAAAGCTGTTGAAAGAAGTAAAAAAACTGGGAAGACTATAAAATAAAAAAAGACTGTTGCAACAGTCTTTTTATTTTCCAGATTTTATATCTTTCCAGAATTGATCTATATTTTTTTCTTTTAGTATCTCTTATTGCTTTTTGGAATTTGATCATAAGGAGCTTCACCAAGTAAGTTTCCATTTTCATCATAGTACTTCCAATTTCCTACTTCCTTATTTTCTTTCATTTGACCACTCATCAATAATTTTTCCATTTGGATAATAATCTTCCCAAGGACCTTCAACATTTCCTGCTTCAAAATATAATTTCATCAGAAGATTTCCATTTAAATAATATCTTCTAAGTTCTCCATCTCTCACACCATTTTTTTAAAAATTTTCTACAATCGCAGCTTTATTAGTTGTTTTGCCATCTTTTTTTCGAAAAGAAGTAGTACCTCCCATAGTCTTTTGATAAAAACCATCATCACACCTCTTGCTTTCATCTCATGCATCTGTATAAACAGATGAGCAAGCTGAAAAATAAAGTTAATGCTCCTAATGTTAATAATAATAGTTTAAATTTTTTTACCCATTTATTTCTCCCTTTATAAAAAAATTTATTTAGTCATTATATCTAATATAGTTTCATCTGTACCCTTCATTCCTGATTGAGCAAGTTCTCCTACGTTTCTTATCGTTTCTTCTATGTCAACTCCAACTATTCCATCACCAGATTTTTAATACATCTTTATTTAATGCAAGCATAGTTGCATCAAAAAGCTGAATAGATTCCTGAAGATATTTTCATAGCACATGAAGCCTTAGCACCATCACAGATAACTCCTGAAAGGTTACCTAAGATATTAGTTATTGCAGCACAAACCATTTCATAACTTCCACCATGTAAGTATGTAAGAGAAGCTGCAACTCCAGCAGCAGCACAAATAGCTCCACAATAAGCAGAAAGTCTACCTACATTTGTTTTAACATGTATAGTTATAAGGTGTGATACAAACAATCCTCTAATTAATTCTTCTTCTGATAGATTTTTTTCAGCAGCAAACTTGATTATTGGTAAAGAAGCTGTCATACCTTGGTTTCCACTTCCACTTGTTGTCATAACAGGTAAAGCACAACCACTCATTCTAGCGTCACTACCAGCACTAGCATAGCTAGCTGCCTTGTTTCTTACATCATTACCATAGATACCTTTTTTTCAATATTGTCAAGTATCATTTTCCCAATATTTACTCCATATTTTACCCTTTTAGTCCTTCTTCAGCTATTGCTGAGTTATAGTTAATTACCTTTTTGAAAAAAATTGGTCTTATTAACTGAACCTCCCACGACTGAAGTCGCAGGGTTCTTGGGTAGTAGTTGCTTCTGTTAGCCAACTAAATTTACCAAGCTATCCCCATAGTTCCTACGGTTCATATATTGTATATTTAAGCACTTATACCTAATATCTTTAGTCCTTCTTTTTAATATGTTTTTTTGGCTGCATTTATATCTCTATTATGCACAGCTCCACATACTGGACAAGTCCATTCTCTCACACTTAAATCTTTTTACTTCTTCATTTCTATATCCACAACAATTACATATTTGACTACTTGCAAAAAAATTTATCTACTCTTACTATTGTTCTTCCATACCATTTCGCTTTATAACTTAGTATTCTATTGAATTCACTCCATGATACATCCACAATATTTCTCGCTAATTTATGATTTTTTTACCATATTTTTTTACTTGTAAATCTTCCATACAAATAATATCATATTCTTTTTATTAGCATTGTTGATAATTTTTGTAAAAAAAGTCTTCTCTTTGATTTGATATCTTTTCAAATAATCTTGCTACTTTTTATTCTAGCTTTATTTCTATTTGAACTACCCTTTGGTTTTCGTGATAGTCTTCTTTGTAATATTGCTAGTTTATTCAAAGATTTTTTTGTAAATATTTTTGGATTTTCTATTGAGATTTCATCACTGGTAAGCGCAAAGTCCTTTATACCCTAAATCTATTCCAACATTTTTTTATTTGTACTTTCTAACTTTTTCTGCTTCTACATCAGTACAACATAAAGATATATAATATTTTCCACTAGGTGCTTGTGTTATTGTTGCATTTATTATTCTTCCTTGTGGTTTCATTTTATCTCTTATTTTTTTAGTTTTTCCTAACTTAGGTACTTTTTATCCATTTATCTAAAAAAACTCTATATTATTATTTGTATAATTGGTTCTATATGATTTTTCTATTATCTTTCTTAGATTTAAACTTTTGGATAGCCACTTCCGCTAAAAAAAGTTTTTTTATATGCTTTATCTAAATCTTTTTAAAGAATTTTTGTAAAGAAAAATTTATCTACATCTTTTTAACCATTCTTTTTCTTGTTTTTAAAAACTGTGAGTATTTTGCTACATTGATTATATGACATAGATTTTTTTCTCTTTGTTATATAGTTCTTGTTTTTAAACCTAAAAAAATGATTATAGACATATCTTACACAACCAAAAGTACAATTTAATATCGTTATTTGAGTTTTAGTTGGATAAAAATCTAAACTTATATGCTTTTTTTCCATGTGATTTCACCTCCATTTACCTATATATAGTATACTACTTTTTTTATACTATAAGTAAAATGAAAAAAAGTAAAATTTTTTTTAAATATATGAACCTAAAAACTGACTTAGTCGTTTTAGAGGTTGTCGTTCACATAAGTACGCTACCACTTATGCAGTTCTCTTATGAACTTCTTAATATTTCTATTAAGCACAGACTATATCTTATCCCACAGCTCTATCTGTTTGGGTCTACCCACTTCCACTAGCTTTTAGTGTACTTCCCTCAGGAGGAATAGTCGTTGAACCTTACCTTTCGGTCTTGGCTGCTGATTGCCCATTATCTTAACACTTAGGATTTAACCTTATGTCATCTAGTATATTTTTTTTCTGCTTTTCGCCACTTTCACACTTGTACCATATTATTTAGGTACTATGTTGTAGTTATACTAGCTTTTAGGGGTTTCCAGCAATTCGAGTAGTATTGGATAGCTTTTTAAAGTTGCTACCTCTACATACATATTTCTATATATGCTGACTATACTTAATGGTCTAACTCATGACTGACACCCTACGAGTGCTAGAGTAACAAGTGTGCGACCATATTTTTTTAATCAATATCTATTGTTTTTAGCCAAGTCATAGATAAATTTAACAGTTAGAACTTTTCTGTCTGTAAGAGATGAGTTAAAAGTCTCCATCGTTACAAACTTGACTTAGTAAAACTTTTACCATTTTTTTAAAAATTTGAGTTACATTAGTATGTGTATGTTTTATTTCTAAAAACTACATTGTCTTCATCATTTGAAATTTCTAGTCTTATATATAATTTTATATCTCCTGGATGAACATGAGTTTTTTTATGATACCCTTTATCTAAAAAAATTCCTTTACTTCTGTCAATTGCTCAGATGTGACATCACTTATAACCATAAGTTCTTTTTCTATCATCTCCAGCTATTAATCCCATTGCAATAGCAGCTTCTATACCAACCATACCATCGCTGTTAGGAATAGTAACACTTTTTTTACATTCTTTTATTATATTCCCAGATAGGAAGACGTCAACTTTATTGGGAACAGTGCCTAAAAATTCTTCTTGCTTTGGCAGCTGCATAAGATAAGGCTATTGGCTCTGTACAACCTTCTGCTGCAACTATTTCTTCTTCTAAAAATTTTTAAGAACTTTTTCTATTTTTAGTTTCCATTTTATCCCCCTTATTAATTTTAATTCGTTATATATTATAGAATAAAAAAATAAAAAAAGTATACCCTCTTTTTTTAAAAAATATGTTCATATTAATATTTTTGATTTTTTTGATTGCTTTTTGTTTGACTAAAGTATATAATATTAAAAAGTAATAAAATTTTTATAATTAAGGGAGTGATAGTATGGAAAAAAAGAAAAAGGCGATACTCTGATTATTAAGTTGGTTCTTGGAGTAATAGCTGGAATAATCATAGGATTAGTCGCAAATGAAAAAAAGTTATTTCTGTGATTTTACCAATCAAATTCTTCTTAGGAGAATTAATATTCTTCGTTGTACCATTCATTATAATTGGATTTATTGCACCTGCAATAACTCAATTAAAAATCAAATGCTAGTAAAATGTTACTAACTATGTTAGGACTATCTTATATATCATCAATAGGTGCTGCATTCTTCTCAGCAACTGCTGGGTATGCTTTAATACCTAAATTAAATATTGTTTCTAGCGTTGAAGGTTTAAAGGAATTACCTCCAATTCTATTTAAGGTTCAAATTCCACCTGCAATTTCAGTAATGGGAGCTCTAGTATTAGCTTTTACTTATGGGACTTGCTGTTGTATGGACTAACTCTAAAAAGAACTGAAGAATTATTAAATGAATTCAATAACATTATGTTAATGATAGTAAACAAAATAATAATTCCTATATTACCAATATTCATAGCTACTACATTTGCAACACTTGCTTATGAAGGAAGTATCACAAAACAATTACCAGTATTCTTAAAAGTTATCTTAATTGTTTTAGTTGGTCACTATATTTGGATTGCTATTCTATACACTATTGGTGGTATTGTTTCTGGAAAAAAATCCTTGGTCTTTATTAAAAACACTATGGACCTGCATATATGACTGCTGTTGGGACAATGTCATCAGCTGCAACTTTACCAGTTAGCTTAAAAATGTGTAAGAAAAATCTGGTGTATTAGATGAAGAAATAACTAACTTCGCTATTCCATTAGGGGCTACTACTCACCTATGTGGATCTGTTTTAACTGAAACATTCTTCGTCATGGTAGTTGCAAAAAAATATTATATGGAGCTGTACCTCCTGTAGGAACAATGGTATTATTTATCTTACTATTAGGAGTATTTGCAGTTGGAGCACCAGGAGTACCAGGAGGAACAGTTTTAGCTTCACTTGGACTTATCATCTCTGTTTTAGGTTTTGATGAAACAGGAACTGCTTTAATGATAACAATATTCGCTTTACAAGATAGCTTTGGTACTGCTTGTAACATTACAGGTGATGGAGCTTTAGCACTTATCCTAAAATGGAATATTTAAAAAAAGAAACAAGCTTAACTAAATAAAAAAATAAAGGTTAATATAATAGAATTTTTTTATTCTATCATACTAACCTTTTTTTATTGTAGAAAAAAATTGAATAAAAAGAAAGAAGAAGACCAATTTCTCAGTCTTCTTCTTAGGGAAATAATAATCTATATACACTAGGGTTAGTGTTAAATTTTATTGGTAGATTAGAATATAACTCTTAGTCCTACTCCACCTCTGACATTATGTCCTTTAGTATCATAACCTATATTAGCTGTTACTCCTATTCTTTGGTTATCCCAACCAATATTAAGGTCAGTTTTAACATTTCCTGTTCTATCTTCTTTTTTTCACCTCTGATATTGAAGTAATCAGCATCTGTTCCAGCTACTTTAGCTTTTATTTTTTTGCCATTAGCTACTTTTTCCTAATTCATTTTCATAAGCCACTCCAACAGCAACTTTTTATTGCACTAGTTCCAAAATGATGTCTGTAAGCAAGTTCAGTTCCTATTTCAGGTTTTTACTGAAAAATAGTCATTAGCTTTTAACTTCTAATTTCATTTCACCAGATTTTTTTCTCTTATCTTTGACACTCTTCCATATTCTAAACCTAGAGCTGCATAAGGTCTTACTGAGAAGCCTTCGCTCAATCTAAATTCTTTTTGATATTTCATTCTTTACACCCTAGTCCATAAGTATGGTATCTTCCTTTTGCATTAAAAAAACTTCATCAACTACTAAGAATCTTCTGTTCATCTTGTTATATCCTGCAAAGATATCTCCAGATATTGTCCAATTCAAGCTGTTGTTATGATCAAATGGAACTGATTTAAAGATTCCAAGTTTTAGCTTGTAATTGTTCTTCCTTAGAATTTCCAATATCTTTTAAACTTAAATGTATTATGAACTATACCTGCATACCAACCTACAGATTCTCCAAGTTTTACAGTTTCATCTTCATGAACATAAGCTACTCCATAAGCATTATTTTGATAATCAATTACTCCTGCTGTATTTGTCTTATATTCGCCCTTTGTTCCAAAAAGTTTTAATCTTATTAGAATCCTTACTTGGATTGCTCCATTCACTTCTTAAATAGTTAAATTCTTTATCTAAAAATATTACCAGTTGCTTCTATTCTTTGTTGAGTATTAGCATATTGATGTCCCATCATTTCATCTACTGCTTGTGCAAATAGTATAGGTTCTCCTTTTTCCTATTGCATTTAATTTTATCGAAATAATAGCTTTTTCTCTAGAATTTACACTCTTCAACTCCATATCTTTGTTCTAATCCATCTAAGAAGTTATATGTATCTGTTACTTCAACTGGTGAAAGCTTCATTTCCTGCAAAATCTGTATATGGACGTTTTGCCATATATACATCTTTTATAGTACCATTTGTTGTATTTAAAAGTTACATTTGCTATCCATGTTAAAGAACTTGAATAAATATTCCAATCTGTAACTTGAGGGAGTTCTTAGTATCATATTATTATATGGTTCTAAGATTTTTCCACTTACTTTTAATATATTTACTATTTGTTATAGAAGTTGCTTCTGTTCCTATAATTAAATCTGCTTTGTTAGTAATATTTTGTAATCCCATTATAGGATTTGTTCCTCTTAAAGTATCTATATACATTCCAATTTCAGAAGAAAATTGTAAATTTGGATTGTATCCTATAGGAGAGAGATTTGTTTCTGGCGTTACTAAAACCCCCGTTTTGCATAAATTTTTGCTTCTGTTGCTCCTTTATCTGGTTCCTTAATTGCTATTTCACCTATTGCTTTTCCAGATGGTTGTTTAAAAGTTTGCTCTTTATCTGCTCCACTACCTAAAAACAATAGTTCCATAGTTTCTTACAATTCCACCATTTTAATCTTACAATTGCATAGCCATTTGGAGAATCTATATGAATAGTTCCATTATTCCATAAAGTTGCTCCATTTTTGTACAACTTCTCCAATTACTTTCTTTGGGCTTCCTTCTGTTGTTATTAAGCCATCATTATAGCCTATAGCTTTCTCATCTAAGTACATACCCGTTGCTCCATCCGCAGCAAGCTTTATTGTTCCTTGGTTTCTTGCAATAGAATTTTTCCCAACAGCATACATTCCAATACTTCCACCTATTCCTGCTGTATCATTTCCTGTTACACGAATAGTTCCTTGATTTATAATATTTCCTTCTTCAATGATTTCTTTGACAAGATTGTTTCCTACTAATTTTTCTCTAGCAATTCCTGCAACCATACCAATTGAATACTTACTATCATTTCCATTAGATTGTCCAACAGTAATTATTTTTTTCCTGATTTATTTATAGCAGTTCCATTTCCAATAGATATAACTCCTATATTTCCTACTCCATTTTCAAAGTTAATATCTGCATTATTTTCTACTTTACCAGCAGAATAAATTCCATAATTTTTCGTCCCCAGTAGAAGTTAAAACTGTTTCATTTGTTACTATTCTATTTTTTTGTCTTTTAGAATACAAAAATATACTTTGATTACTTAAGGAAACATTTGGAGTCCCTACTTATTAAAAGTTGCTGGTGGAGTCAAAGGGTCTGACTCTTTTTCTACAACTATTCCATAAGAACTCTCTCCGATCTCAAAAGAACTTGCTTCATTTAAAATATTTCCATTCTTTTGAGCATAATAAATACCAGTTGCTTTATTCTTACCAATTTTTATCTTAGAACCCAGATTTAATGTAACATCTCCTCCACGAGAATAGATGCCAATACCTCCATCTCCTACTATCAAAGAAGAAGCTCCACCTAAAATAGAATTATATCCATACATTCCAATAGCATTTTTCCAACACTGATTTTCTCATTGTTTCTTAGTGTTATTGAAAAGTTTATCTGTATACATTCCTACATTTGGATTATTTTTGATTTATAGAATTTCCTAAAAGTATAGCTCCTTCATTCAATGCAATATAACTTCCTGTCCCTGTCGCATACATTCCTATTGATTTATCTCCAGTTAATTCAATACTTCCAGTCATATTATTTTTTTGAATACTTTATTTGATAAAGGACTATCAAAAACCATTCCAAGAACATTATCTGCATAAGAAGTTATTTTTACCCTCATTTTGAATACCACCAGAAATTACTGTATTTCCAGTTGAATTACTTACATTATAGTAAACTCAGTTGAACTTTCTCCAACACTAATTTCTCCACTAGAGGCATTAAGTACTGTTGCTCCTGTAGTAGCCCCTAACGGACTTTTTATTATCTTCAACTAAATAAATTGCAGTTGATTTATTTCCAACACTAATTTTTTACCCTCATTGATAATTTTTCCCCTTTTAGCATAAATTCCTGTACTTTCTCCTCCAGTTAAGGAAATTTCTCCCCACTTTATTTATTAAAGAAATTTTTCAGTATTGTAATCATTTTCTATGTTTTTCTTGTGCCATTGCTACTTGTCTATTTTTGACTACCTCTCATAAGGTTTTCATTTTTCAATAGAAGAGTTTGCAATTTCTAATTGGTTAGAAAAAAATCTGAGGTATCATCTAGATTCACTGCTTGATTAATTTTTAACTTACTCAAATGTAACATAAAATTCTTATAGTTACCTAACCTTTGAATAGTAGGAGCGTCTGTAATTCCATTCATAATAGTTGAGGTATCAGTATCAGATAAGTTCATTTGTACATTAGAAGCTACAAACAATCTAGAACCTTCTTCCATCCTTAGTGTTAAATTTGTTAGAGTGCTATTAGTTCCATTTCCAAAAGTTGTATTAAAAATAATTTTGGATACTTCCTGCATTAAAAGTTTCCATAACTTGAGCTAGGAGTTGCTATATAATAAAAAGCGGTTCCTCTAGTACTTGGAGAAGTTCCCCTTTAATTGTTGAAGTCATAGGATAATTTATTAATATCTTTGCATTAGTTCCAGATGTGTAAAATAATAAAGATTTTTGACCTGTCTCTGTATTTCCACCTCCAACAGAAATTGTTCCATTATTTGAAAAGAAATTGATAGCCCCGTCATTAGCAATAATATTTGCATTCTTTACTTTTTAGCTCCCCTTCAGAGTATAGACCAACAGATTCAGGATTTTTAATTTTAATATTAACATTTGTATCAGTTCCTATGAATTTACCCTTTGTTCCTTTTTCACAATAATTCCATAGCTTCCTTTGTTCCAATTGGCTCAGAGATATTGCCTGAATTATCTACCGTTATATCTGCGTTTCCATTTAAGGTAATATCGGATTGATCTGCAACAATTCCAGTTACACTATTTCCAGATGCTACTACATTTCCTGCCATTTGTAAAGAACTTTCTCCAGATACTAGGATTCCTGTTGAGTTATCCCCAGATACTTCTACTGACTGTGTTACCCCTGCTGAAGAAGCTCCACCAATAGTACCATTAGAGCCATCTTTTAATAAAATTCCAATATTATTAGTTTGACCTGTTCCTAAAAGTTTAATAGCTCCGCTGTTTTTAACCACAGAATGGTCAATCCCTACAATTCCAATTCCATTTTTATGTTTGTACTATTAATTGTTCCTGTGTTAGTAAGATTCGTATTTTTAGTTAACATTCCTATTCCGTAATTTCCTAATAAGCCAATACTTCCTTTATTAATAACTTCAGCTTGAGTATCTCCATCGGCTCTCATTCCTATATTAACAGCTTGTTTTTCCTGAACTTACTTTTTCTATTTGAGAATCTATTAATATTTTTCCGTCAGTATCATTTGTAATATTACTTGCAATATTGACATAAGCTCCTACAGAATTTTGGATATCTGTTAAAGAAATTGTACCTTTGTTGACAGCTTTCCCAAGTGGAAAAGTTGCTCCAGCAGGATCTTGAATAGTATCATCTTTCATAATTGCCATTCCGATAGAATTATTTGCTTTATCTTGACCATTTATTTTTAATTCAATAGTTCCATCTGCATCATTAAGCATAGCAGCATCACTTTCAGAGTAAGCAGCCACTTTCATTCCATAACTTTCTTCTCCAGATAGAGAAATTAAACCTTTATTTGTTAACTGAGCTCTTGTTCCTTTTGGAGTAAAAGTTCCTGTTCCATCTGAAGTTCTATACAAGTAAACATACATCCCAATGGATTTAGGAATCTCTAAAATCTATAATTCCACTATTAGTCATAGGTTGTATTTCTGATGGAGCTCCTGCACTTGGTAAATTTTGAGCAGAGTTTTCAGCAACCTGTACTATTCCAACTTTATATCCTAGAAATCCTTCCTTACTTTTCTTAACAGTAATATCATTTAAAGAATATCTTAATGTTAATACATCAGGAGTATCTTTTACAAATTGCTCTTCATTTTCTCCCTCATCAGTTATTCTACCTTTATTTTCAAAAATAATTCCATTTTCTTGAGACACTAATCCTAAAGTAGTGGTCTCTGCTAAATGAACTGTTTTAGATTGAGGAATATAAACAGGAATAGAAGGAACATAATTTCCACCAAACATTAAAAGTATTTCTTCCTTGGTTATCTATTTCAATAAAAACGAGAGCCCCCTACAAAAACGTTGATTGTTAATTTCATTAGGATTTTCCATAAGTGGTAGAATTAATTGTTGGAATTCTGTATTCACTTTCACCACCATTAAAAGAGAAATTATAAGAATTGAAATAAATATTATCTGGTAAATTCTCAAGAGGATTTATCCATGTTGTTGGATTTAGACTAACAAGCCCACTAACATTATATCCACGTGGAACATTAGCCGGTATCAATTTGTAACCACCCATTGCCATGTATTCATCTGCCCACATCTTAAATGCAACCCCTATAGATGTAGTAGAAATCCAAACTGATTTGTATAAGTACTATTCAATGTATAACGTAATTGTGTTTGAATATTTTGCTTACTTCTATTATCTATAGTTCCATTCTCATTAAAAAAATCCCATTTTAGTTCCTGATGCACCAGCCCATGGACTAGTTATTCCATTCAGAATCTGCTCCTAAAAATAGTTGAAAACCAGGTGCTGGAGGAAGTGCTGGCTCTGCTGGAATGACAATATCAGGCTCAATAGGTCTAAATTTTTATTAAGTCAGGTAGTTCTGGTGTATTCATTTCTTTTAAAGGAATGTTAATTTCATTCTTTTCTATTATTCTTGGAGTAACAGTTGCTTTTCTTTCTACAGATGTAACTGGCTCATGTATAATATTTAAATTTGATAATCCGTATTTTGATGAAACTCCACTTCTTGCTGTAGTAGAAGCTGATCTTGGATTAGTTGTAAGAGGAATTTTTTTGAATAATTAGGGGCTCAAAGGAGAGATATATCTCTCAAAAACTATTATTACTTCTTGTGTAAATTCCTTCAAATGGATATTTTTTTGAGACTTATCTCCTCTACCTTTATATGCAGAGCCCCAATTGTCATAGAAATAGTTAGCTCCAAATTGCCATGATGACCAAGGTGATTTTACAACTTGATTTCCTTGTTCCATAAGTTGAATTAATTCTAACTTTTAGACCTTGTATTTCTTTTACTATTTTCTCTTCTTGCTGTATCTATCTTATTTTTGTAAATTTCAACTGAATTTCTTAGATTTTTCTTTGCTTGTGTTTATTTCTTCTGTTGTAGGTGTTGATATTTCTTCTATATCTGATGTAATTTTAGCAAGCATAGGCAAACTTGTCCCATTATCTGCACTAGCTACTAAAACAGTCTTTTCACTTTTTTTACTATTGAAGTTTTTTTCTACTTTATTTTTTTGGTGTAACAAAAAATTGCTATATAAATCATTGGCTCCAAATTGCATATTTGTCCATGAAGCTTTTTAATTTTTGTGTAGTCTTTGATACTTTCTTAGTTTCTTTTACTTCTACTTTTTTTCTTTTTACATCTGTTAAAATATCCTTTTGTTTTTCTAATTCTTGTATCTTGTTCTCATCAGAAAAATGCACTTGTTCCCTTCATTAAAAAGTACAGCAAGTCCAACTGAATATTTTACATTTTCATATCTTTTTAGCTATTGATCGTAAGTTTTTCTACATTATATAAATTGTTATTCATATAATCTACCCCCCATTTTCTTTTTTTATATCAATATTTATACCCAATTTTATCATTTTTTTATGGTCAATTTTTTATATATAATATTTCTTTAAAAATTTTTAATAATAGCAATATCCCTTCTTCTATTTCCTTATTTGTTAAATTTGCATAACCTAAAAGAAAATATGAATTTTTCTATATATTTCTTCTATATTGTATTCTTCTAAACTATATAATTTTAAAGAATTTTTCCAAGCATTCATCTAAAAAAATAACTTCTCATTAATTTTTGATTTAATTTAACTACCATATGTAAACCTGCATCTGCTCCTTGTATTTGAATCTCTTTATTCAATATCTTAGAAGAGTAACTTTTAATGGTATTTACAAGAAATTCTCTTTTCTTTTTGTAAAGAGTTCTCATCTTATTTATATGTTTAACAAAATAGCCATCTTTTATAAATCTATAAAGAATTTTTGATTTAGAGTTGGTACAGGGACAGATAAAATACGGTAGTTCTCTTTGATAGATATTTAAAAAGTGCCTTTAGGTAAAACCAAGTAACTTACACGAATTGCAGGACTAATTGATTTTGAAAAACTTCCTAAGTAAATAACTTTATCATTAATATCATTTGCCTTCAATGCTGGAATAGGTCTACCAGTATACTTAAATTCACTGTCATAGTCATCTTCCACTATATAACGGTTAATATTTTCATTTGCCCAATTTAAAAGTTCAGTTCTTCTACTGATACTCATAATTGCTCCCTGTTGGAAATTGATGTGAAGGAGTAACATAGGCTATATTGACATCATATTTCTTTAAATCATCAATTACAATTCCATTTTCATCTAATGAAATAGCTTTAAAACTGATATTATTTGTTAAAAATAATTCTTTAAACATCTTATGGCAAGGATTTTCTAAGCCATAAATTTTATTGTTAAATAGTTTAAAAATTATATAGAATAAATACTCTGTCCCTGAGCTAATAACTACTTGTTCAGCATCTACTTTGAAGCCTCTAGATTGAGATAGATATTCACAGATACTTTTTCTCAATAATAAGTCACCTTGTATATGTCCTTGAAAAAAAGCAGATCTTCATTTTCTTCATCATATACATCTTTAGTAATTCTTTTAAAAATTGTTCTTTAGCTAAACTTTTCTTATCCACTCCTGAATATGAAAAAAATCATAATGAATCTTCTCTTTTTCTTTAAATTTTGCCTTATTTTCAACTTTTAACATTCTGTATAATTAGATTTTCTATATCAGAAACAAAGTAACCTTTTTCTTTCAATAGAAAAAATATAGCCCTCCTCCAATAAAAAGATAAAGAGCATTTTTGAATAGTATTTTTGACTGATATTATAATAGTCAATAAAAATCTTTCTTTGAAGGTAATTTTTCATTTGCCTTTAAAAATCTTAGTTTGAATTAAATTTTTTATCTCAGTATATATTTGTATATATAGAGAATTTTTGATTTATTATCTAAATTTAAAAATAATCATAGCTGACTCCATAAAAAGTTTTATTCTGGTACTTTATATAATGTCAGTATACAGTTATACTATAAAAAAAGTCAATATAAGATATATTACATGAGGAGGTACAAAAATGGATACAAGATTTAATGGTGGAGTTATTATGGATGTTACATCTAAGGAACAAGCAATTATTGCAGAAGAAGCAGGAGCAGTTGCTGTTATGGCACTAGAAAGAATCCCAGCTGATATCAGAGCAGCAGGTGGAGTTTCTAGAATGAGTGATCCTAAATTAATAAAAGAAATCATGTCAGCAGTAAAAGATCCCTGTAATGGCTAAAAGTAAGAATAGGACATTTTGTGGAAGCTGAAATATTACAAGCAATTGGTATTGATTTTATCGATGAATCAGAAGTTTTATCACCAGCTGATTCAGTACATCATGTAAATAAGAGAGATTTTTCTACTCCTTTCGTATGTGGAGCTAGAAATTTAGGTGAAGCTTTAAGAAGAATATGTGAAGGGGCTCAAATGATTAGAACTAAGGGAGAAGCTGGAACAGGAGACGTTGTTCAAGCTGTTTCACATATGAGACAAATCATGAAAGAAATCAATTTAGTTAAAGCTCTACGTGATGATGAACTATATGTAATGGCAAAAGACTTACAAGTTCCTTATGATTTAGTAAAAATATGTTCATGATAATGGTAGATTACCTGTACCCTAATTTCTCAGCAGGTGGAGTTGCTACTCCAGCAGATGCTGCACTTATGAGAAGATTAGGAGCAGATGGAGTATTCGTAGGTAGTGGTATCTTTAAATCTGGTGATCCTAGAAAAAGAGCAAAAGCTATTGTTGAAGCTGTAAAAATTATGATAATCCTGAAATTATTGCTAGAGTTTCAGAAGACTTAGGTGAAGCTATGGTTGGAATCAATGAAAATGAAATAAAAAAATTATCATGGCTGAAAGAGGAGTCTGAACCTATCACGACTAAAGTCGCAAGGTTCTTAAGTACTATTTAGTTTCTTTTGAATATCTAGTATTCAAATACTAGCTAATTTCCTTAAGACTTTAATGGACAAGCTCTCCATTGAGAACATTTACGTCCTGTTGGCACGGTTCAAAACCATTTAATTTTTGGCAGTGAATATTTTACGAGGTTACTGCATTTTCTAACCTCAACCTTATATATTCAGTTTCCAAAGTTCTTAAATATATTATACTCTAAAATTAGTAAAATTACAAATTTTTAGAACAACATTTTCAATGTTGGTGTTATTCATACCCTACGAGTACATGTCTCACGGCTAACACCCTAACGAGTGCTAGAGCCACGAGTGTTCTAACACATAATAAAAATAAAAACCTTAATAATTCCTATCATATATAATTGTTAGACTATTAGACCTCCTAGATGTTTTAAATTGGCTCTTTAAACATTTTAGGAGGTCTTAGTTTATTTTTTATCTTTTTACAACTAGATATACAAAAATATCGCTTTCTTTTAATGCTTTTACAGATATTCTTGCTTCTCCATCAAACTCTAAAACTTTTTAGGTACTAATGGATAAGTTTCTTTTTCATCTAAATATACTTCTACTTCACCTTCAACAACTGTAAAGAATATTTGTCTTCCAGGGTGATTGTGAGCAGGTATTGTTTCACCTTCTTTTAAATGTAAGTGAACTACCATTATATCTTGATTATTAACTACTTGTCCGTGTTCTGTTATTACTTTTCCTAACATAAATTTCAACTCCTTTTAATTGTTTACTAAAATTATAAACTTTTTAAGGAAGTGTCAGTTTAATCTATAATAACTTATTTAATCTTTCTTATTTTTAGATTTTACAACATCTATTACACTGTGTTCCTCTTTAAATAAAACATAATTAATATATGAAAGTGGAAGAATTAAAGGAACTAATGCACTCTTTTTGACAAATTGAGTAAAATATGTAGATATTCCTACTCCTAGCATAAAAACTAAAAATTATTAAAAATAGTAAAAACCTCTTACCAATAATTCTCTATCTCTTTGAACAAGTCCTTCAATTAATAAACGAGGAGCATTTTTTTACATTTCCTGTCATCATTATAGTAGCATATGAAAAACCCTCTCAATCTTTGAAAAAGTATCTGATTGGATAGCTGCAAAAAGCTAGTGTAACAACAATGAAATGATAATCAAAAAAGGTAAAAGTACAATTAACATTATCATAATAAAAAGCATTAAAAGAGAAGAATGTATATATCCTTTGTGTCCTCTTCTTTGAAAAATTTCTAAAACAATAAATAAAAATTTGTCCTATCATGAAAGAAATAATAGGTATCAGAAATTCAACTGCTTTTTCAAGATTTCCTTTTGCAAAATGCAATGCCATAAAAATTACATTTCCAGTTTGTGCTCCTGCAAAAGTTCTCCTGCATTATTATAAGTAAAGGCATTAATATATCCACTTATAAATGATAAAAGAACTGCTATTCTTAATTTCTCAGGAACTTCTTCTTTCATTTTTTCCATAACTTCTAAAAACTCCCTTGTTTCAATTTTATAAATTTGTAACTTTTGATAAATATTTCTAACTGACTACTATATATTTTCTTTATATTATACAATTATTTTACAAAATAAAATAGTACCTGCTGAAACAAGTACTATTTTAATGTTTATTTATTTATCATAATTTTCTTTATAATGCCCTTTACAACCCTAATATCTTTTACTCTGTCATCTTTCATATCTTGAAACCTCTAACGACTGACACCCTACGAGTGCTAGAGTCACAAGTGTTCTAACACATTTTATAAAGAACTTATGCTTTTATAATTTTTGGGAAACAAACAATACAAATAGTGTTGTTATAACCAACCCTATCATCATAGCTGGTGGATAAAAGCTGAAATTAAAAAAAGCTACAATTTTTACTACTAAATCATATTTTAGTAATAACTCTCTCTTTTTAATTTTTCTGTAAGACTTTTATTGGCTCCATTTACTTTAATTAATGTATCTGCACTAAAAATAGCAGCAATAGTGACTCCTATTACTATAAGCCCATAAAATGACTGAGCTATCGCATTATAGAAATTTTTTTGAAATTATGGCTGTTGCATATGGAAAAAAAGGAAGCCATAAACAGCAAAAACATTGTTGTCCATACTGTTTTTTTACACTTATTTTTCTACTTCCATCCATAGGTTATGATGATTCACCCACATAGTACCTAAACCAAAAATGATAGAGTATAAGCACTTCCTTTAGTTCTAAAAATCCTCTTAATGTCATTTCATTTGCTTTTTCTAATTCCAATACAAGTATTGTCATAATAATTGCTAACACCGCATCGTAAAATGCTATTAATCTTTCTTTTGTCATTTTAATTTCTCCATTATTTAAGTTTTTCATAATCTTCTAATACTGGTTCACACCATTCAGTAGCTTTATGGTACTTCAATAGCCAAATGTGAAAACCAACTATCCTTTGTATTTTTATACCTTATAGCTAATTAATTTTTACTGTTTCAGGATTATAATGTGATAAGAAAAACTTTTCTTTTTATCTAGCTTTTAAGATTTCTTTTAAAAATATAGTTGGTCTCCTTAAAAATTTCAATAAATCTTCTACAATTAAGTCAGCTTTCAATCTATTTTCTGTAAGTACTTTTCCTATATTGTATCTGTCTAAAAATTCTTTTTAAGTCCATAATTTAAAACTTTTACATCAGAATTTCCATAGAATCTAGCTATTTTTTTCTCCAAAACCACCATTTAAAATTCCATCTTCAAAGGGTTATGACCACACTATGATCTTTTTCAATTCTTCTAGTAATTTTTCATCTACACCAGTGATATACATAGGATTTATAATCTGTTGCTTTCACTCCTGTTTTTCTTCATATAGTTTTGCAACTTTTTCTCCTAATTGATAGAAAGTTCCCAATCCTAAAATTGCTATTTTTCTCCTTTTTGTTTTTACTTCATAAGTATTTAATTTAGAGAAATCTTTTGTTACTTTTTCACCAGTTGAAACCATCTTTCCACCTGGTAAACGAATTGCAACTAGGATGTTCTTGTTGTTCTATACTCCATTCAAGCATATGAATGTTCTTCTTTTTGTTGTAGGTGCAAGATAAACTAAATTTGGAATATTACTCATCATAGCCATATCAAACCAACCAAGGTGAGTAACATCTGTCATTCCTATTGCTCCACCATAAGAAACAACTATTGTTGCAGGATTATTATTTATACATAAATCTTGTGACAGTTGATCATAAGCTCTTTGAACAAATGAGCTTACCACTGTAAATACTGGTTTAGCTCCTTTAGAAGCCATACCTGAAGCCAATGCAACTGCTGTTTGTTCTGCTATTCCCACATCTACAAATTGCCCTCCAAGTTCTTCTCTTTCTTTTTCTAGAAAAACTAAAGGTTCCTGGTGTTCCTGCTGTTATTGTAACAACAGTTTTATCTTCTTTCATTTTCTTCATTAAATATTCTTTTGTAACATCTGTATAATCTTCACTATCATCATTATTTAAGGTTTACCATCTTCTATATTAAATGGCATTACATAGTGCAAGGTTCTTTATCTTCTTCAGCTAGTTGTATCCTTTACCTTTTTGAGTATGGATATGAACTGTTATTAGGTGGTCTATATCCTTTACTTTTTAAATGCTTCTATCAATTCTTTCAATATTATTCCATCTTTGACAAAGATATATTCTAAGCCCATAGCTTTGAATAAATTACATTCTGCCTTACCTTCTGTTTCTCTTAATAATTTTAAATTTTTGTAAAGTCCTCCATGATTTTCTGCTATAGACATATCATTATCATTGGCTATAACAATGAAGTTAGTTTTTAATTCTCCTGCAAGATCTAAACCTTCAAGTGCTTCTCCACCACTTAGAGAACCATCTCCAATGATAGCAATAACATTTTCCTTTTTCTCCTTTAACATCTCTAGCTTTTTGCAAGTCCTAAAGCTAAACTTATTGAAGTTGAAGTATGTCCTAAGATAAAGTGATCATGTTCACTTTCATGTTGATTACTATATCCTGTAACATCATCATAGTGTGCTTCATCTGTGAAAGCTTCCCTTCTTCCAGTTAGTATTTTATGCGGATATGTTTTGGTGAGATACATCAAATACAAACTTATCCTTTTGGTGAATCAAAAACATAGTGTAAGGCTATTGTTGCTTCAACCATACCTAGATTTGGATTCAAAGTGTCCGCCATGAATTGCGTCTCTTTTATTATTGCTTCTCTAATTTCTTCTGCTAAAACTTTCATTTCTTCAATATTTAACTTTTTACATCCTCTGGTGAATTGATTTTTCTAAATACATTATTATTTTCTCCTATTCTTTATCCCAAAGCTAACTTTTCCTGTTTCAACTGCAACTTCATATTTTTGCAATCTTATAGTTTAATTTTTCCAATGTTTCTTCTATTTGCTTTTTGCTCTAATAATTTTTCTCTTTTGCTCTTTTAAGAGATTACATCTTTCTTGAATAGTTGAGTCTCGCTACTAAAAATGTATTAAAACATATTTAATACACTAGAATATTACTACTTCAACAGTATATTTTCAATACTTTGTATCTACTCATAGTTCCTTGTACTCTCCATAGTCGTAAATTCCCGACTAGCCATCGGTACTATATAGATATTTTGATTTTGCTATTCGTAGCTTTCTCCTTTTCTTTTTATTTTAAAAAATATCTATGCTATTACTTTATATATTTTTTGCTCTTTCAAGATTTATACTTGCATTGTAATCTCTATCTATTTCTAAACTACAATTACTGCATTTATAAATCCTATCATTAAGTTTTAAATCTTTTTAATTTCTCCACAACAAGAACAAGTTTTACTACTTGGATAGAATGTATCTACTATCCTTAACTCAATATTTCTTTCCTTACATTTATTTACAAGTTTAGTTCTTATCGCATAGAAATTCTGTTCTTGTATAGCTCTTTGAAAGATGTTTATTCTTTTTATCATATTAGATACTTTTAAATCTTCAATAGTAATGTATCTTAACTTGCTCTTGTTATTTCATCTACTATTTTATTATTATAATCATCTCTAATACAATTTAGTCTATAAAACAATCTTTGTATTTTTCAATTTTTCTTACTAAAGTTCTTACATTCTTTTAATTTTATCTTTTTTTAGATTTAGAATATTCTATACTTCTTGACATCTTTCTTTTGTTCTCTTTTAATTTTCTTTTTAATTTTCTTTACTTTTCTTAGTTTTATTTATATTTTTAAATACCATTCCATTAGAACATATAGCTGTATCTTTAATTCCTAAATCTATACTCTAATCCTTTTACTACTTGTATTAGTTGCTTTTTACAGTATCTTCAACTTCCATAATAAGTGATAGAAAATATCTATCTGCTATTTTAGTTATAGTACCACTTTTTATATTAGCATTTTTAGGTATGTATCCATATTCTTTTTACTCTTACAAATTTCAATGTAGGGATTTTTTATTTTATGCCTATAAAACTCAAAAATCAGTTTTATTATTCTTAACAAAATATGCACCCAACTCATTTCTTACCCTTTTAAAAACAGGAAAAGCACTTAAACCCTAAAAAATTTTTTAAAAAGCCTTTTTCTCCATAAATCATAGCTTGTTTGACTGATTTAGAAGATATATCTTTTTATCCATTTTTATCAGGATTATTAGGTAGATAGACATTATTAATATATTTAGAAAAATCATAAGCACTTACAAATTTATTTTCTCTGATTTATATTGTTCCTGATTATATTTAATATATTCATTATATATAAATCTTTCAACTCCAATAGTTTTTATTTACTTGTATCTTTTTGTTCTTCTGTTAGTTTTAATTCTATCTTTATTGATTTATACATCTTTCACCTACCTTTCAATATATTTTTATATGTTTAAATATGTTTTTGATTACTGTTTTTGTACTCCTTCTGTTCTTGTAACAGGAGAT
>BNJT01000336.1_pt1 | contig 99965 bp, 164 predicted proteins | sample 8540491 | NCBI WGS metagenome assembly BNJT01 (sample SAMD00202455, study PRJDB9452) | human saliva metagenome | host: Homo sapiens | reverse complement strand
CGAGCTGAATGGCTTGGGGTTTTTGTTTATGGAGTTTTCAATATTTTAGCAAAGCGTTGATTCTATGATACAATCATCGCTGTAATTTTTTTATAAAAACAAGAGAAAAATATGACCGCACTTAATGTATTAATTTATCCAGATGATCACCTAAAGATTGTTTGTGAGCCAGTTGTCGAAGTCAATGATGACATTCGTAAAATTGTAGATGATATGTTTGATACGATGTACCAAGAAGAAGGCATTGGTCTTGCTGCACCACAGGTAGATATTTTGCAGCGTATTATTACGATTGATATTGAAGGCGACAAACAAAAATCAATTAGTGTTGATCAATCCAGAAATTTTTGGCTTCTGAAGGTGAAACAGGCATTGAAGAAGGTTGTTTATCTATTCCTGGATTCCGTGCTTTAGTGCCTCGTAAAGAAAAAGTCACGATAAAAGCGTTAGATCGTCATGGAAAAGAATTTACGCTTGATGCAGATGGTTTATTAGCAATCTGTATTCAACATGAGATCGATCATTTGAACGGTATTTTTATTTGTGGATTATCTTTCACCGTTGAAACGTCAACGTATCAAAAGAAAAAAATTAGTGAAATATAAAAAAACAAATTGCAAAACAATAATCAAAAAGTGCGGTATAAAATGACCGCACTTTTCCTATCAACACCATAACGTAGAACATTATGAAACCATTGAATATCATCTTTGCCGGTACACCGGACTTCGCAGCACAACATCTTGCTGCACTCTTAAATTCACATCACAATATTATTGCTGTTTATACGCAGCCAGATAAACCGGCTGGTCGTGGTAAAAAAATTGCAGGCGAGTCCTGTAAAACAATTAGCAGAACAGCATCAAATTCCTGTTTATCAACCAAAATCCTTGCGTAAAGAAGAAGCACAAGCAGAGCTTAAAGCGTTAAATGCTGATGTAATGGTTGTTGTCGCTTATGGTTTGATTTTACCTCAAGCAGTGTTAGATATGCCTCGTTTAGGTTGTTTAAATGTGCATGGCTCTCTCTTACCACGTTGGCGTGGCGCAGCACCTATTCAGCGATCTATTTGGGCGGGTGATCAACAAACAGGTGTGACAATTATGCAAATGGATGCAGGGTTTAGATACTGGCGATATGTTACACAAAGTGTATTGCGATATTGATGCGCAAGAAACCTCCGCCTCGCTTTTACCATAAATTAGCTGAAATTGCGCCAGCTGCATTGATTGATGTTTTGGATCATTTGGAAGAAGGGAAATTCATTGCAGAAAAAAACAAGATGATAGCCAAAGTAACTATGCAGAGAAAACTTTCCAAAGAAGAGGCTAAATTAGATTGGTCGCTATCGGCAGCCCAGCTTGAACGCAATATTCGAGCGTTTAATCCTTGGCCGATTAGTTTCCTACAATTAACCGATGAGCAAGGTAATGAACAAACCTTAAAAAGTTTATGCTGCTGCCGTGTTGCCACATGTAGATAAACCAGCTGGGACGATTTTTAAGTGTCGATAAAAAAGGTATCCAAATTGCCACGAAAGAAGGCGTTTTAAATTTATTGCAACTTCAGCCTGCAGGCAAGAAACCTATGTCGGTGCAAGACTTCCTCAATGGTCGAGCAGATTGGTTCCAGGTTGGTAAGGTTCTAAACTAATGGTATTTCAACGAAAAAAACGGAAAAAAATCGACCGCACTTTCGGTACGCGCTATTGCTGCTCAAGTGATTTTTACAGGTTTTAGATCAAGGTAAGTCCTTATCAACGTTGCTTCCTGAAGTGCAATCGCAGGTAAAAACCACAGGATTTTCCTTTATTGCAGGAAATTACCTTTGGTATTTGTCGCGTATTGCCTCGTTTAGAAAAATATTATAAAAAAACTATTAGATAAACCATTGAAGGGTAAAACCCGCATCGTGCACTGCTTGCTATTGGTGGGATTGTACCAATTACTTTATATGCGCGTACCCGCTCATGCGGCTGTGGATGAAGTGGTGAACGCCACAAAAATCATTAAAATCGGATAGTTTCCGTGGTTTGGTTAACGGTGTATTGCGTCGCTTCTTACGGGAACAAGAAGATATTCTTGCTGTAGTAGATAAACATTGGCAAACGCTTCATCCTGAATGGTTTGTGAATAAACTCAAAAAAGCTTATCCGAATTGGCGTGAAATTATTGAGGCGAATAACCAAAAACCACCAATGTGGTTGCGAGTTAACCAACAAAAAAATAATACAAAAACTTACCGCACTTTGTTGGAAGAGCAAGAGATGGTCGCATTTGAATGTGATAATCCACATGCTCTGCGCTTAGCTCAACCGCTTTCTGTTTCGAAACTACCGAATTTTGAACAAGGTGCGGTGACAGTTCAGGATCTCAATGCGCAGTGGTCGGCCTTATTGCTTGAGCCACAAAATGATGAATTAATTTTTAGATGCTTGCGCGGCCCAGGTGGGAAGACTACACATATTTTAGAGATGGCACCGCAAGCGAAAGTGATTGCGCTTGATGTCGAGGCTCATCGCTTAAAAACGCGTCGAAGAAAATCTTGCCCGTTTGAATCAACAGGCGACTGTTGTTTGTGGTGATGCGACCGAGCCTGAAAAAGTGGCTTTCAGAAATAGGTTTAAGTGGTGCATCCTTTTGATCGTATTTTTATTAGATGCACCTTGCTCGGCAACAGGGGTGATTCGTCGTCATCCGGATATTAAATGGCTACGTCAAGAAACGGATATTGCTCAATTGGTTGCCTTGCAAGGGACAAATTCTAAAAGCGCTTTGGGCAAAATTGAAAACCTAATGGTATTTTGCTTTATGCGACTTGCTCGGTGCTTCCTGATGAGAACAGTCAGCAAATACAGCATTTTTTTAGCTGAAACACCCGATGCAGAATTAATGCCATTGCCGTTTGAACAAACGGAAAAATACGATTGGAATCCAATTCTTACCACAAGAGAATGGCGGGGATGGGTTCTATTATGCAAAAATTGAGAAAAACGGTCAGCTTAAATGAATTTGCCTTTAATTGATGTCGTCATTCCTTGCTATAACGCGGAACAAACGCTTGTTCGAGCAGTGGAGTCTGTGTTGCTGCAAAAGTAATCTTGGCCATCTTTGGCTGATTGATGATGCGTCGACAGATAATACATTTGCATTAGCCTTACAGCTTGCCGCGCAATATCCTGACAGAATTTCTGTCGAGCAAATGCCGAAAAATAGTGGTGTCGCGATGGCTCGAAATTTGGGGTGCGATGCTCTCTGCTAAAAGTGCGGTCGATTTTGTTGCGTTTTTTTAGATGCGGATGATGCATACGAACCTGGGAGCATTGGAAGTGGCTGCGGCAACCTTTCATTTTTCAGCCAGATACTTCGGTGGTGAGATTAGCATTAAAACCGATAAATTTAGCCCAACGTTATGCAGAACATCCTAATTTTGATCAGGCATGGCAATATATGCGCATGACCTGCGGGGGAAATATCGTTTTCAATAAAGCTTTTTTCTTAGCGTGCGGCGGATTTCCAACACATCAATTATTCCGAGAGCTCGGCGGTGAAGATGGCGCTTTAGGCATTGCAACCACTAAAAACAGCAAAAAGTAGCCACATTATTTGAAGATGTAGGTGTGTTGCATTTTTGTCGTGAAGGGTATGCATGCAGAACGTTTACTCGATGGTCTGTTATTTGGTAAACAAGATCCAGCGATTACAGCAGAAAAAAATGGCAGAAGCTGAACAAGTAACAGCGACCATTTGTCGCCGTATTGAGGCATTAAAGTGCGGTCTAAATTCAGCTGAAATTGGCATCCGACCTTTGGTTGTGGAGAGAACAGAATGAAAAATAATCATCTTAGGTGCAGGGGCAAGTAGGCACAACACTTGCAGCAAATTTAGTGAGTGAAGATAACGATATCACACTAGTCGATAATGAATCCCAACATTTGCAGAATTTGCAAGATAAGCATGATTTACGTGTGGTTAAAGGTTCCCCTTCTTCACCCAAGATTTTTGCGTGATGCGGGGGCAGCAGATGCAGACTTGATGGTTGCCGTAACGGCATCTGATGAAACTAATATGATTGCTTGCCAGTTGGGATATACACTTTTCAACACACCAACCCGTATTGCACGTATTCGTAATGCGGAATATTTGCGTGAGAAAGATAAATTATTTAATGATGAAAACGTACCAATCGATCATCTGATTTCGCCAGAGAATTTAGTTACAGATGAGATTACACGCTTAATTGCTTATCCAGGTGCGTTGCAAGTGGCGCATTTTGCCAATAATCGAATTAGCATTGTGATTGTGAAAGCATATTACGGCGGTCCGTTAGTGGGCTATGCGTTATCCGCTTTTAAAGAGCATATGCCACATATTGATTGCCGTATCATTTCAATTTTTACGTAATGATAAATTAATTCGCCCGCAAGGTTCGACCATTATTGAGGCGGGAGACGAAATTACCTTCATTTGTGCGACAGAACACATTAAAAGCGGTAATGAGTGAGTTGCAACGCCTTGAGAAAAACCTACAAGCGTATCATGATTGTGGGCAGCGGGAATATTGCCTCTGGTGTTGCAAAACAGCTAGAAGATAAGTATCAAGTGAAAACTCATTGAGCGAGACGGTGAAAAAAAGCAAAAAGTGTTGGCTGAGAAACTCTCTAAAAACCCTTGTTTTCCATGGTGATGCTTCTGACCAAAATTTACTTTTTTTGAAGAACATATTGAGAACGTCGATGTCTTTTTATCATTAAGTGCGGACGATGAAGCCAATATTATGTCGGCGTTACTGGCAAAACGTCTTGGCGCTAAAAAAGCCATGGTACTGATTCAGCGCATGGCATATATCAATTTGATTCAAGGTGGAACCATTGATATTGCGGTTTCACCACAACAAGCGACAATCTCCGCTTTATTAGGGACATGTGCGTAAAGGGGATATCAAAAAAACGTGGCATCTTTGCGTCATGGTACTGCGGAAGCCATTGAGCTTGTGGTACATGGTGATTCGACCACATCCAATGTGGTTGGAAGACAGATTGGCGATATTAAACTTCCAGTTGGTGCAATGATTGCGGCAATTTTACGTAAAAATGAGGTTATCATTGCACGTCGTCAGGTGACCATTGAAGAAGGTGATAGTGTCATTGTTTATATTAATGACAAGAAATCTGTGTCAGAAATAGAAAAATTATTCCAACCAAGTGCATTTTTTTATTTAAATAACAGTTTACTTTTTTTAATCTGAAAAATCTATAATACGCACTCTTTTTAATTTTTTTAAACCAACACAAAAGGAAATTTTATGAGCTTTCTTAAAGAATTCCGCGAATTCGCAGTACGCGGCAACGTAGTAGACATGGCAGTCGGTGTGATCATCGGTGGTGCTTTTGGTAAAATCGTAAGTTCACTTGTCGGCGACGTAGTAATGCCTGTATTAGGTATCTTAACTGGTGGCGTAGATTTCAAAGATTTAAAAATCACGTTAGCTCAAGCTGTAGGTGACACTCCAGCAGTAACTTTAAACTACGGTGCATTTATTCAAAACGTATTTGACTTCATCATCATTGCATTCGCAATCTTCATGATGATCAAAGGTATCAACAAAGTGAAAAAACCAGTAGAAGAAGTAAAAGGTCCTTCACAAGAAGAATTACTTGCTGAAATTCGCGATTTATTAAAAAAATAATAAGAATTTAATGTGAATAAAAAAGGTTGGTATTTTACCAACCTTTTCTTTTATCTGAAATTTAAGCTTTGAGTAATAATGCAACAGCCTCGCAAGCAATGCCTTCACTTCGACCTGTAAAGCCAAGTTTTTCTGTTGTGGTTGCTTTAACATTGACTTGCTCAATATCGCACTGTAAATCTTCCGCAATCTTCGCTCGCATTGCATCGATATGAGGACGCATTTTAGGGGCTTGTGCAATAATAGTTACATCCACATTACCCACCTTATAACCTTTCTCTTGCACCTGGCGGAATGCTTCTCGTAATAAAACACGGCTATCTGCATTTTTATATTGCATATCAGTATCAGGGAAGAGTTTACCAATATCCCCTAATGCTGCCGCACCTAATAAGGCATCCGTTAAGGCATGTAAGGCGACATCACCATCAGAATGGGCAATAAATCCCAGTATGGTAAGGCACTTCAACGCCACCAATAATTAAAGGGCGATCTTCACCAAAGGCATGAACATCAAACCCATGTCCAATTCGTATCATAGAGTTTTTCCTTGTTAAATAAAAAATTCGGCTAAAGCTAAATCTTCTGGACGTGTCACTTTAATATTATCACTCCTTCCCAGCGACTAAGTGCGGTCGAAATCCGGCAAGTTCCATCGCAGAGGCTTCATCTGTAATATTAGCACCTTTGAGATAGCCCCTGTTTCAAGTGCATTTCTTAATAGATCGCAACGGAAAAAAATTGAGGTGTTTGTGCAAGCCAAAGTTCAGCGCGATCTTCTGTTTTAATAATATCTTTGTTGTTTATTCGCGCGTTTAATCGTATCGACCGCTGGAATGGCCAAAAATAGCACCGTGTTCATCATCGATTTGGAGCAATTTATCTAAATCTTGATGGGTTAAACAAGGTCTGGCTGCATCATGCACCAATACCCAAGCATGGTCATTTTTTTGATCGCATTTTAGCCCATTTGAGAACTGACTCGGCTCGTGTTTCACCCCCTTCAACGAGGGTGATGTTTTGATGAGGAAATAAAGTTATTTCAGAAAGATAGGGGATCATTTTTTTCCCTACTGCAAGAATAACGTGATTGATTGCAGGGTGGGATAGAATGACAGAGAGTGTATGTTCCAGAATCGTCTTGTCTAGGATTTTCAGATATTGCTTAGGTTTGTTTGCCTGCATACGGCTTCCAACACCCGCAGCAGGAATGACGGCAATAATTTCACGGTTCATTATTTATGCTCTTTGACGATGTGATAGAACACTTCGTTTGGTTTGACCATATCATGGCTCATGCGTGCACGCTCTTCAATGGATTCAAAAGCCTTTTGTTAATCCTTGAATTTCGGCGGAAATCATTTGATTTCTTTGTGAGAGCTTTTCATTTTCAGCTTTATTCTCTTTGATTTGAGCGGCCACATCTTTGTAGTCAAAATAGCCGTTTTTACCAAACCAAAGATCGTACTGAAATAGCACGAGAACACCCACTAAAAATTCCAATGAAAAAGACGCATAAATTACCTATTATTTCTGAAAAACTTGGGATAGTTTACCGTGAAATACAGCGAAATGCGATGAAAAAAAGTGCGGTTAAAAAAATAAGATGATTTTTTTGAAGTGATCTTATTCGGCTTATCAGGTAACTTAAAAACTTAAAAAAATGTGATCTCTCTCACAAATCAGTTATAAAGTTTGATAAACCCATAGTCACTGCCCGAATAGGCTTGTTATACTTTTGCTTGTCATTATGACTTTTTAACAGAAGGAACAATCAATGAAAACAACATTAAAACTTACCGCTATTGCAGCGATGTCAGCATTTATTTTAACTGGTTGTGCGACTCAAGATAAGAGTGCAGAAGCGGATGCGCAGCTTCAACAACAAGCGGTATTAGGTCTTAACTGGATTCAACAATCAGGCGAATACCAAGCCCTTTCTTACCAAGCATACAATGCGGCAAAAGTGGCATTTGATCACGCTAAAGTGAAAAAAGGTAAGAAAAAAGCTGTTGTGGTGGACTTAGATGAAACCATGTTAGATAACAGCCCTTATGCTGGCTGGCAAGTTCAAAATCAATAAACCATTTGATGGTAAAGATTGGACTCGTTGGGTAGAAGCTCGTCAATCAGGTGTAGTACCAGGTGCAGTAGAATTCAATAACTATGTAAATACCCACGGCGGTAAAATGTTCTATGTGTCTAATCGTAAAGACAGCAATGAAAAAAAGCAGGTACGATTGATGACATGAAACGTTTAGGTTTTTAATGGTGTTGAAGATTCAGCGTTTTACTTGAAAAAAAGATAAATCACCAAAAAGCAGCACGTTTTGAAGAAATTGAAAAAAACAAGGTTATGAAATCGTCGTTTATGTGGGTGATAACCTAGATGACTTTCGGTGATGCAATCTACGGTAAACAAAATGCAGAACGTCGTGATTTCGTTGCACAAAAACAAAGCGAAATTTGGTAAAACATTCATCGTTTTACCTAACCCGAACTACGGTGGCTTTTGAAGGTGGTTTAGCGAAAAGATTACTTCAAAGGTGATTCAAGCAGCAAAAGTGAAAGCACGTTTAGATGCGATTAAAGCTTGGGATGGTAAATAATTCCCTTTCTTGAGATAAAGCAAACACCCGCAGAGATGCGGGTGTTTTGTTTTAGTCGAAAAAGTGCGGTCTATTTTTCGCATCATTTTTTTCTTTATGAGATGCGAAGTCCGCACCTTTCGCCAGCATGCGAAGTTGTAAAGATAACACGCTCTTTTAGTAAATCTTGTTCAGCTTTTCGTCATGTCTAAGGCGTTGGAGCCAGCCGTGAATACGATGGTTACCATGCCTTCCGCCTGAACATAAGACACATATTGAGAGTAGTGATTTTTCTTCGCAATGTATTCAGCTAATTCATCGACAAAGTGTTTGATTTCACGAGCGGCTGCGGTACGGAAAGCTTGAGAAGTCCCCGAACTTTCACGTAAGAGCAAACGGAACACGTTGGTGCTGTGAGTGATAAATTCAAAAAAGGTTTCCACGGATACGCGGATCACACTACCGCCAGCATCAATACGTTTACGCGCTTGGCGCATTAATTGACGGAGGGTTAAACCTGCTTCATCTACCATTTCTAATCCGAGCTCATCCATATCGCTAAAATGGCGATAGAAAGAAGTTGGTGCAATGCCCGCTTCACGCGCAACTTCACGTAAGCTTAAATTAGAAAAGCTTTTTTCTGCACTCAACTGATTGAATGCAGCGTCAATTAAAGCTCGACGGGTTTTTTCTTTTTGAATTGCTCGAACACCAGCCATTTGGGTTTTCCTCAGCTTATGATAAATTATTTTTTTATTCGCTAAAAATCGATTTAACTTGTTCACTGACCGCATTTGCAACGCGTTCATAGCGATTACGTAATGGTGAACCTGGGCGGTAAACAAGCGCAATAGTACGAGACGGTTCTGGCGAATGGCAAGGAATATATTTTACACCTGCACGTGTGCCTTCATTTAATACAGCAAGTTCTGGCATAAAGGTGATGCCTGCATTAGCTGCCACCATATTACGCAAAGTTTCAAGGCTAGTGGCTTGGAAGTGAGAGTCTTCTTTGGCTCCTGCTGTAAAACAATAATCGAGTGCTTGATTACGTAAACAATGCCCATCATCTAGCATAAGCATTTCTTGCCCTTTTAAGGTATTCATGGCAATTTTGCTTTCTGAAGCCCAAGGATGTTGGTCGGATACAGCGAGTAACATTTTTTCATCAAAAATAGGCACTTCGATAAACGCTTCAGTTTCGGGTACGCGAGCCACAATCGCACAATCTAATCGGCCAGTTTCTAATTGTTCTAATAGTTGGTGAGTTTGGGCCTCGTAAAGAAAAACTTCTAAATCTGGGAAAGTTTCTTTCAATGTTGGTACAATATAAGGAAGTAGGTAAGGGCCAACGGTTGGGATTAATCCAATGTGTAATGGACCTGTCATTTCTTTTACCTTGATTGCTAGCCATTTCTTTGAGTAATTTTTACTTCGCGTAATACAGTGCGAGCTTGATCGACAAGTAACATACCAGATTGCGTGAAGAGTACTTTTACGGCTCGTACGTTCAAGTAAAAATAATGCCTAACTCATCTTCGAGTTTGCGGATTTGGCCACTTAAAGTGGGTTGGCTAACATTGCAAGAATCCGCCGCTCGACGGAAATGTTTAAACTCGGAAAGGGCTACTAAGTATTCTAAATCACGAATATTCATAGGGGTTCTCACTTTATAGAATATGTCAATTAAAAAGGATAGAATTAATTGATTATGACTATATCACAAAAACTTTCTATAATGCCTATCAAGTTTTTAGGACAAATTCATTTAACTAACAGAGGAGACACATTATGTCTAATATGGAAGGAAAAAAAGTTCCCACAAGTTACATTTCGTACTCGTCAAGGTGATCAATGGGTTGATGTGACCACATCTGAATTATTTGATAACAAAAACAGTTGTTGTTTTCTCATTACCAGGGTGCGTTCACGCCAACTTGTTCATCTTCTCACTTACCACGTTATAACGAGCTTGCGCCAGTGTTCAAAAAACATGGCGTAGATGATATTTTAGTTGTGTCTGTAAACGATACTTTCGTGATGAATGCTTGGAAAGAAGCAGAAGAAGCACATAACGTAAAAATTCATTCCAGATGGCAACGGTACTTTCACTGAAGGTATGGGCATGTTAGTTGGAAAAAGATGATTTAGGTTTTGGTAAACGTTCTTGGCGTTATTCTATGCTCGTGAAAAAAATGGCGTAGTGGAAAAAAATGTTTATTGAACCAAATGAGCCAGGCGATCCGTTTAAAGTATCTGATGCCGATACCATGTTGAAATACATTGCACCAGATTTCCAAGTGCAAGAATCAATCGCCATCTTCACAAAACCAGGTTGTCCCATATTGCGCGAAAGCAAAACAACTTTTACGTGATAAAGGTTTAAGCTTTGAAGAAATCGTATTAGGTCAAGATGCAACTATCGTGAGTGTACGTGCGGTTTCTGGTCGTGCAACTGTGCCACAAGTATTTCATCGGTGGTAAACACATCGGCGGTAGCGACGATTTAGAAAAAAATACTTTGCATAATTGATTGCTAGGTAGGAAATTTTTTTATATTTTTTTGATTATTAGGAACATAAGTTAAAAGGGAGCGAAAGCTCCCTTTTTTTGTTGTTTAGTGATTTTGTTTTTATATTCTTAAGCATTAAAAGCCAATGTAGCAAAACCGAAACTAAAAACAATGTAAAAAAATGACCGCACTTAGTAGCAATAATTTTACGGCAAGTTTAGGTTTGTACTGATGCAATTTATAAAGTAAAGCGTGCAATCAAAACCAAAAACAAAGGGATAAACCCAAAAAGATAATCGAGAAAAAGATCGATCTGAAAGTCGCTTAATGTTGGGTTTTTCGCAAAAAGCAGTGGAAAGCAGAGAGGCCATAGGCCACAGTAAAATGGGTAAACAAAAATGCCGCGATTCCCCAAGCGAAGCCGCTAAATCCTGTCGGCATAGTTTGTTTTTTTCATAATGAACCTTATATGATTGACGAAAAAAATAAAAAGGAATATAACAAATGCCGTCTTTATTTGATAGTGAAACCGATGTGCCAGAAGAGAAAAAAGTATTGAAACGCACATTGAGCGCACAAAAAATCACATTTATTTTGACCGCACTTTGCGCGGTGATTTATCTCTTGCAGAATGTAGGATTTGAAGAACAAATTGTGGATTTATTCCATTATCCTGCTTATTCTTGGGAAGATCAGGAAATATGGCGTTATTTCACACATGCTATTATTCATTTGTCGGTACCCCATATTTTATTTAATCTTTCGTGGTTCTGGTTATTTGGTGGCGCGATTGAACGCCGATTTGGTTCTTTCCATTTTTTATTATTGGTCTTAGTGTCTGCCGCAGTGAGTGGTGCTGTACAGAATTACTTTACCGGTCCAGCCTTTTTCGGATTATCTGGCGTCGTGTATGCGGTGTTAGGTTATGTGTTGGTGGTGGACAAATTGCACCCGCATAGCTTTGACTTACCGGAAGGTTTTTTTACAATGTTACTGGTAGGTCTTCTCTTTGGCTTTATTAGTCCGTTGTTTGGTATTAATATAGGCAACGCTGCTCATATTTCAGGCTTTATCTTAGGATTGGTTTGGGGATTTCTGCAGAGTAAAATTAATATTAAAAAGTTTAGCTAATTCAAATTTATAGGCATTTATATGAAACAATCATTACGCCATCAGAAAATTATTGAGCTTGTGACGCAAAAAGGCTATGCCAGCACAGAAGAGTTGGTGATAGAGCTAGATGTAAGTCCTCAGACGATTCGACGCGATCTGAATATCCTTGCGGAACAAGATTTAATTCGTCGTCATCATGGTGGTGCGGCACCTTCTTCTACCGCAGAGAATTCCGATTATATTGAACGTAAACAATTTTTCCCTTCCCAAAAAAAGCGCCATTGCTCGCGAAGTGGCAAAACGTATTCCAAATGGTGCCTCTTTATTTATTGATATTGGTACCACGCCTGAAGCTGTAGCAAGTGCTTTATTAAACCATGAACGGTTACGTATTGTGACGAATAATATCAATGCTGCTCATTTATTACGCCAAAATGAAACCTTTGATATTACGATGGCGGGCGGTTCCTTACGTAAGGATGGGGGCATTATTGGTGAGGCAACGGTTAATTTTATTTCGCAATTCCGTTTAGATTTTTGGGATTCTCGGGATTAGTGCGATCGACCTTGATGGCTCATTATTGGACTATGATTATCACGAAGTCCAAGTGAAGCGAGCTATTATAGAAAGCTCGCGTCAAACTTTATTAGCGACCGATCATTCGAAATTCTCTCGACAAGCGATTGTGCGATTGGGTGAGCTCAAAGACGTGGATTATCTTTTTCACTGATGATGTGCCAAAAACAAATTGCGGATTATTTAGAAAAATAGCAACACAAAGTTAGTGATTTGCAAATGATAGAAATAGGGAAGTGCGGCCAAAATTGACCGCACTTTTTTTGTAGGCATCCATGCTTAGCCACTGCTGTTTCGACCAATCCAAAAATTAACCCCATTCATGCCAACATCCTTATTAATATGAGATAAGGCTAATTTTGCTGCATATTAAATTATTAAATTTTTAGGGATAAAAACGGACGACAAATCATTCGACTGCCAATTCTTTATTTAGGACTACGGGGAAGGTTTGCTTGAAGAGTCAAGAAAGACAAGATCTTGATAGATCAAGTGGAGTACATCGAGATCCCTCTCTAAATGTAATTTATTTATACTGCTGTTTTTTTAAAAAAAGGGAATATTAAAATTACAAATGTGTGATCGAGATCACAATTTAAATGCAAAAAAAGAAAAGCCGCTTATTTTTTTGTTTAGAAAAATAAGCGGCTATTTTACTGATTTTTTTATCGATTTAAATTCACAGCGCCTTCATAACCAAGTTGTCGCCACGCCTCATAAATCGTCACGGCTACTGAGTTAGATAAGTTCATACTACGGCTATTTGCGGTCATAGGAATACGGATTTTTTGTTCCATTGGCATCTTATCTAAAATAGACATGGGAATACCACGAGTTTCAGGGCCAAACATCAAATAATCGCCTAATTCAAATTGCACTTCGCTATGTGCAGGGCTGCCTTTGGTTGTGAGTGCAAAAAGACGTTTCGGTTTTTCACTTTTCTAAAAAAAGGCTTCAAAGGTTTTATGCTTTTTTTGATTTCAGCAAATTCATGATAATCCAAACCTGAGCGACGTAATTTTTTATCATCCCATGTAAAGCCAAGTGGCTCGATTAAATGAAGGCGAAAGCCAGTGTTCGCACAAAGACGAATAATATTTCCTGTATTTTGTGGAATTTCAGGTTCGTATAACACAATATCTAACATAATGATTTCCTAATCTTTTTGATACAGGCGGTAACTCACCATACCTGTAGTTTTTTCTTTTAGTAATTGCCAATTGTCAGGCACGCTAAGCGGTTTATCTTTTTCTGTTTCAACATAAATCAACGCATGGGGTAACAGCCAATTCTTTTTCCTCCAAGAGAGCAATTGCTTGTTCTGCTAAAGCCAAAAATGAAAAGGTGGATCTAAAAAAATACCACATCAAAGTGCGGTTGATTTTGCACTTGTTTTAAAAAAATTCTAAACTATTTTGATTGATTACCTGAGCTTGTTCACTCGTTGTTTTTTTAGTGTTTGCAAATTTTTTTCTTTAATTGGTTTGCCACATTTTTTTATCTAACTCTAAAAAAACGTCACCTGTTTCGCTTGGCGAGAAAGGGCTTCAAAACCAAGTGAGCCACTGCCCGCAAAGCAATCAAGACAATGGCTATCCACAATGTAAGGCATCAACCAGTTGAATAAGGTTTCTTTTACGCGATCGCCTGTTGGACGCAAACCTTCAGCATTTAAAACCGGTAATTTTTCGTCCACGCCAAAGACCCGCGATGATTCGAACTTCGCCTTTGGCATTTTGAACTTGCATTTTTTTCATAAAGAAACAGATTTTTTTAGTGAAAAATTGTGCTTAGTTTAGACGATTTTTTTGCTAGAATAGGCAGTATTTTTTTTACAGATTTGTGTTTAAGAGAAGAATTTATGTCAGAAGAAAAAGAAAAAAAGGTGGATTTTGGGCCTCCCTTTTTGGTCGCAATAAAAAAAGCAAGAAGAACAAAAAAATTGAGCCAATTATTGAAGAGCCATCTGTCAGAACCTGCCGATGTTTCACCTGAGGAAGAAATTGTTCACGCTGAAGAGAACGTTCAATTAGAACAAGTTGAACAGGAAGAATTACAGGAATTAGCTGAACAACTGCAAGAAGATAAAGCAGAAGAGGTCGTTGTTGAGCATCTTGAACCTATCGTAGAAGAAGTGATTTCACCTGAAAGTGCGGTCAATATTGAACCTGTTTTTAGATACACCGGTGATTGAAACAATTGACGAAGAAACGGTGAAAAAAACAGAAGAAATTTCAACCGCACTTCCTACAGAAGAGCCAGCAGAAAGCATTATTGAACCAGATAATGTCATTGAAGATCTTCCTGTGGTTGAAGCTGAGATTGAGCCTGAAATTGTTGACGATGTTAAAGACGAATTACGTTCAGATATCAATACCGAAACGCAAGAAAAACCAAGTGAAGGTGGCTTTTTTTCAGTCGTTTAGTCAAAAGGCTTACTCAAAACCAAACAAAAATATTGGTGCGGGTTTCCGATCTTTCTTTTTAGGCAAAAAAATTGATGATGATTTGTTTGATGAGTTGGAAGAGCAGCTTTTTGATTGCCGATATTGGCGTGCCAACAACTAATAAAAATCATTAAGAATTTAACGGAGCACGCAAGTCGTAAACAATTACAAGATGCGGAATTACTTTTTACCAACAACTTAAAGTTGAAATGGCGGAGATCTTAAAACCCTGTCGCGCAGCCGCTAGTTATTGATACCACTAAAAAAACCGTATGTTATTTTTGATGGTTGGCGTAAACGGTGTAGGTAAAACAACCACAATTGGTAAGTTAGCTCGTAAATTCCAAAAATGAAGGTAAATCAGTCATGTTAGCAGCAGGGGATACTTTCCGTGCTGCTGCAGTAGAACAACTTCAAGTATGGGGTGAGCGTAAACAATATTCCCGGTGGTGGCACAAAGTACGGGGTTCAGATTCTGCGTCGGTGATTTTTTTGATGCGATGCAATCTGCCGCAGCACGTAACATTGATATTTTTAATTGCGGATACGGCAGGACGTTTACAAAAATAAAAAAATAATCTCATGGATGAATTGAAGAAAAATTGTTCGCGTCATGAGAAAAATACGATGAAACCGCACCGCACGAAATTATGCTTACTCTTGATGCGGGTACAGGACAAAATGCAATTAGCCAAGCTAAACTCTTTGATGAAGCAGTTGGACTAACCGGTATCTCATTAACCAAGTTAGACGGTACAGCAAAAGGTGGGGTAATTTTCGCCATTGCAGATCAGTTTAATTTACCAATTCGTTATATTGGTGTGGGTGAAAAGATTGAAGATTTACGCGAATTTAATGCAGAAGAATTTATTGAAGCATTGTTTGTTCACGAAAAATGAAGAATAAAAAAAGGAATAATAAAGTGATTCGATTTTCAAATGTCTCTAAAAGCTTATCACGGTGCGACTCAGCCGGCCTTGCAGGGCTTAAATTTTCATCTTCCTGTCGGAAGTATGACTTATCTTGTTGGGCATTCTGGCGCGGGTAAAAGTACCTTGCTTAAATTAATCATGGGAATGGAAAAGGCGAATGCTGGTAATATTTGGTTTAATGGTCATGATATTACGCGTTTGTCTAAGTATGAAATCCCATTTTTACGTCGTCAAATCGGTATGGTTCACCAAGATTACCGTTTATTAACGGATCGTAGCGTGGCAGAAAATGTGGCATTGCCATTGATTATTGCTGGCATGAATCCCGAAAGAAGCGCATACACGTGCATTGGTTGCATTAGATCGTGTGGGCTTACGTAGTAAAGCGAATTATATGCCGCCACAAATTTCAGGTGGGGAACAACAACGTGTAGATATCGCGCGTGCAATCGTACATAAACCGCAACTTTTATTAGCGGATGAGCCGACAGGTAACCTTGATGATGAACTTTCCTTAGGGATTTTTAATCTTTTTGAAGAGTTTAATCGTTTAGGCATGACAGTCTTGATTGCGACACACGATATCAATTTAATTCAAAAAAAACCAAAACCATGTCTTGTACTTGAACAAGGCTATTTACGCTATTAAGGATAAAAAATGACAAGACGTATTGATGCTTCTTTTGGCGTGCAAACTGCCTATACTTTGCGTTCTGTTTGGGGCGATTTGGTAAAACGTAAATTTGGTACATTGCTAACAATTTTAGTCATTGCCGTGTCTTTAACGATTCCAACGGTGAGCTATTTGTTATGGAAAAATTTACATTTAGCGACGACTCAATTTTATCCGGAAAGCGAACTCACAATCTACTTTACACAAAAATTTAAGTGAAGAAGATGCTAACTTAGTGGTGGAAAAAAATCCGTCAACAAGAAGGCGTGGAATCTTTTAAATTATGTTTCTCGCCAAGAAAGCTTAAAAAGAATTCAAAAAGTTGGTCTGGTTTTTGGTGAAGAATTAGAGATTTTAGATGATAATCCATTACCGGCTGTCGTGATGGTGAAGCCGTCTAAAGACTTTAATGCATCTGAAAAACGAGCAGAATTACGTACTAACTTAAATAAAATTAAAGGGGTGCAAGAAGTTCGTTTAGATAACGATTGGATGGAAAAAAATTGACCGCACTTTCGTGGTTATTTGCCCATGTGGCAATTTTCTGCACGGTTTTTGATGACTATTGCGGTATTCCTTGTTATCGGAAATAGTATTCGCTCTGATGTATATAGTAGCCGAGCAAGCATTGATGTGATGAAACTATTAGGGTGCAACGGATCAATTTATTCTTCGTCCTTATCTTTATACAGGCATGATTTATGCGGTGTTGGGTGGATTGGTTGCAGCACTGTTTAGCAGTCTTATTGTCGGGTACTTTACTTCAGCGGTGAAAGTATGTAACGGATATCTTTGCGGTTACATTTGAGCTCAATGGATTAGGCGTTGGCGAGCTAATCTTCTTATTAGTCAGCTGCTTGATTATGGGCTATGTTGGTGCTTGGATTGCAGCAACAAGACATATTGCAATGTTAGATAACAAACTATAGATTTCATTTATATTAAAAGTGCGGTCATTTTTTTGTCGTGTTTTTCAGCTGAAAAACATTCGGGAAAAAAATGACCGCACTTTTTGTATGTGAAATTAATTGAACAAAAAAAGCTTGCATAATTAGGTGTTTTTTTGTGTAATATCCACGGGCTTTCAGATATTGAAAAGCCGTTTAATGTAATCATTTATTAAACGAGTATTACGATATGTAATACTAACAATGTTTCCGATTTGGAGACTATATAACAGGTAACTTACACCTCCTTTTCTATTTTGAAGTTAGAATTGTGATTGGTGTTAGTTTTTTTATTAGCTAAATTTTTATTGGAGCTCTGGTCTAATGCAGAACCAAAGAATCCGTATCCGCTTAAAAAGCTTTCGATCACCGTTTGATCGATCAATCTACTGCGGAGATCGTAGAAACAGCTAAACGTACTGGTGCACAAGTTCGTGGTCCAATCCCTTTACCAACTCGTAAAGAGCGTTTCACCGTGTTGATTTCTCCACACGTGAACAAAGACGCGCGTGATCAATACGAAATTCGTACACACAAACGTTTAGTAGATATCGTAGAGCCAACAGAAAAAAACTGTTGATGCATTAATGCGTTTAGATTTGGCTGCCGGCGTGGACGTGCAGATCAGCCTAGGTTAATTAAGAGGTTATTACAATGATTGGTTTAGTCGGTCGTAAAGTTGGTATGACCCGTATCTTCAATGAAGACGGTGTTTCAGTACCAGTTACCGTTATCGAAATCGAAGCCAACCGCGTAACTCAAGTTAAAACTCTTGAAAACGATGGCTATACTGCAGTTCAAGTTACTACTGGTTCTAAAAAAGCGAATCGTGTAACTAAACCTGAAGCAGGTCATTTCGTGAAAGCAGGTGTTGAAGCTGGTCGCGGTTTATGGGAATTTCGTACTGAAGGTGAAGAATTCACTTTAGGTCAAGAAATCAATGTTGACATCTTTGCAGATGTTAAAAAAGTAGATGTTACTGGTACTTCTAAAGGTAAAGGTTTCCAAGGTGGTGTTAAACGTTGGAACTTCCGTACTCAAGATGCTACACACGGTAACTCTTTATCACATCGTGTACTTGGTTCTATTGGTCAAAACCAAACTCCAGGTCGTGTGTTTAAAGGTAAAAAAATGGCAGGACATTTAGGTGCTGAGCGTGTAACCGTTCAATCACTTGAAGTTGTTCGTGTAGATGCTGAGCGTAAATTGCTATTAGTAAAAGGTTCTGTACCTGGTGCTATCAATGGCGATGTTATCGTTAAGCCAGCAGTTAAAGCATAAGTCTAGGAGATAGAGATGGAATTACAAGTTGTAGGTGCAAACGCACTAACTGTTTCTGAAACTACCTTCGGACGTGAGTTTAACGAAGCTTTGATTCACCAAGTTGTTGTTGCTTATGCAGCAGGTGCTCGTCAAGGTACTCGTGCGCAAAAAACTCGTGCTGAAGTGTCTGGTTCAGGTAAAAAACCTTGGCGTCAAAAAGGTACAGGTCGTGCTCGTTCTGGTGATATCAAATCACCAATCTGGCGTTCTGGTGGTACAACCTTCGCGGCTAAACCACAAGATCACAGCCAAAAAAAGTGAACAAGAAAATGTACCGTGGTGCTATCAAAAAGCATTCTTTCTGAATTAGTTCGTCAAGACCGTTTGGTTGTTGTTGAAAAAAATTCGAATTAGATGCACCAAAAACTAAAGTTTTAGTACAAAAAAATTAAAAGATTTAGCAGTTGAAGATGCGTTAATTATCACAGCAAGTTTAGATGAAAAATCTATTCTTAGCGGCACGTAACTTATATAAAGTTGATGTACGTGATGTTCAAGGTATCGATCCAGTTAGCTTAATCGCTTTCGATAAAGTGATTGTTACTGTTGACGCTGTGAAACAAATTGAGGAGATCCTAGCATGAGTCAAGAACGTTTGCTAAGCGTGCTACGTGCACCGCACATCTCTGAAAAAAAGCAACTAACAATGCTGAAAAAAATCTAACACTGTTGTACTTAAAGTTGCTTTAGATGCGAACAAAGCTGAAATTGCTGCTGCTGTTGCTCAATTATTTGAAGTAAAAGTTGACTCAGTTCGTACTGTGGTTGTTAAAGGTAAAACTAAACGCCGTGGTAACAAAATGGGTCGTCGCAGCGACTGGAAAAAAAGCTTATGTAACTTTTAGCCGAAGGCCAAAAACTTGGACTTCGTGGACAGTGCAGAGTAATCGGAGGAAATTAGAGAATGGCTATCGTTAAATGTAAGCCGACCTCCGCTGGTCGTCGTCACGTTGTTAAAAATCGTGAACCCTGAATTACACAAGGGTAAACCTTACGCGCCTCTTCTAGATACCAAATCTAAAAACTGGTGGTCGTAACAATTATGGTCGTATTACCACTCGCCACATCGGTGGTGGTCATAAACAACATTACCGTTTAATCGATTTCAAACGTAACAAGTTAGATATCCCAGCGGTTGTTGAGCGTTTAGAATATGATCCAAACCGTTCAGCTAACATTGCTTTAGTGCTTTATAAAGATGGTGAACGCCGTTATATCTTAGCACCTAAAGGTTTGTCAGTTGGCGATCAAATCCAATCTGGCGTTAACTCACCAATTAAAGTGGGTAACTCATTACCAATGCGTAATATCCCAGTTGGTTCAACAGTACATAACGTTGAATTAAAAACCAGGTAAAGGCGGTCAAATCGCTCGTTCTGCTGGTGCTTATGTACAAATCATCGCTCGTGAAGGCAACTACGTAACTTTACGTTTACGTTCAGGCGAAATGCGTAAAGTATTAGCTGAATGTGTTGCTACAATCGGTGAAGTTGGTAACTCAGAACATATGCTTCGCGTATTGGGTAAAGCTGGTGCTAACCGCTGGAGAGGCATTCGCCCTACAGTTCGTGGTACTGCAATGAACCCAGTAGATCACCCACACGGTGGTGGTGAAGGTCGTAACTTTGGTAAACACCCAGTAACTCCTTGGGGCGTTCAAACTAAAGGTAAGAAAAACTCGTCACAACAAACGTACTGATAAATTCATCGTACGTCGTCGTGGCAAATAATTTAAATTAATAAGAGGATAAGCCATGCCACGTTCTCTCAAGAAAGGTCCTTTCCTTGACCTACACTTGTTGAAGAAGGTAGAGAAGGCGGTGGAAAGCGGGGATAAAAAAACCAATCAAAAACTTGGTCCCGTCGTTCAATGATCATTCCTTCAATGATCGGATTGACCATCGCAGTCCATAATGGTCGTCAGCACGTTCCTGTTTATGTATCTGATGAAATGATCGGCCATAAATTAGGGTGAATTTGCACCGACTCGTACATACCGCGGTCACGCGGCAGATAAGAAAGCTAAGAAATAAGAGGTAAATAGATGGAAACTATCGCAAAACATCGTTACGCTCGCACTTCTGCCCAAAAAAAGCTCGCTTAGTTGCCGATTTAATTCGTGGTAAAAAAAGTTGCGCAAGCATTAGAAATCTTAACTTTTACTAACAAAAAAAGCTGCGGCTTTAGTGAAAAAAAGTATTAGAGTCAGCTATTGCTAACGCAGAGCATAATGATGGTGCAGATATCGATGATCTTAAAGTTGCTAAAAATCTTCGTTGACGAAGGTCCCTAGCATGAAACGTGTTATGCCACGTGCTAAAGGTCGTGCAGATCGTATTTTTAAAACGTACTAGCCACATCACTGTGGTTGTGTCAGATCGTTAATAAGTAGAGGAATAGCAATGGGTCAAAAAGTAAATCCAAATGGTATTCGCCTAGGGTATTGTAAAAACCTTGGAACTCTACTTGGTTCGCGAATACACAAGATTTCGCCGACAATCTTGACGGTGACTTCAAAGTACGCAAATTCTTAAATAAAAGAATTAGCAAACGCTTCGGTTTCACGTATTACTATTGAGCGTCCAGCTAAAAAGTATTCGTGTAACAATTCACACAGCTCGCCCTGGTATCGTTATCGGTAAAAAAAGGTGAAGATGTTGAAAAAAATTACGTAACGCAGTATCTCAAATCGCTGGCGTTCCGGCTCAAATCAACATTGCTGAAGTGAAAAAAACCGGAATTAGATGCAAAATTAGTTGCAGACAGCATCGCTTCTCAATTAGAACGTCGTGTAATGTTCCGTCGTGCTATGAAACGTGCGGTACAAAGCGCAATGCGTTTAGGTGCTAAAAGGTATCAAAGTTGAAGTTAGCGGTCGTTTAGGTGGTGCAGAAATCGCACGTTCTGAATGGTATCGTGAAGGTCGTGTACCTCTACATACTCTTCGTGCGGACATCGATTATAACACTGCAGAAGCTCATACTACATACGGCGTAATCGGCGTTAAAGTATGGATCTTCAAAGGTGAAATTTTTGGGTGGAATGGCTGCAGTTGCGCAATCAGAACAACAACCCTGCCGACAAGCCTAAAAAAGGCTCCGCGTGGCAAAGGTCGTAAGTAAGGAGAAACGCTAAATGTTGCAACCAAAACGTACAAAAATTCCGTAAAGTTCACAAAGGCCGTAACCGTGGTATCGCGGGTGGTACTGAAGTTAGCTTTCGGTACATTCGGGTTAAAAAGCAGTTGGTCGTGGTCGTTTAACCGCTCGTCAAATTGAAGCGGCTCGTCGTGCAATGACACGTGCAGTTAAACGTCAAGGTAAAATCTGGATCCGTGTTTTCCCAGATAAACCAATTACTGAAAAAAACCATTAGAAGTCCGTATGGGTAAAGGTAAAGGTAACGTTGAGTACTGGGTAGCCTTAATCCAACCGGGTAAAAGTACTTTATGAAATGGATGGTGTGTCTGAAGAGATCGCAAGACAAGCATTTGCATTAGCAGCTGCTAAATTGCCAATCAAGACTACCTTCGTAACTAAGACGGTGATGTAATGAAAGCTCAAGATTTACGTACAAAAAAAGTGTTGAAGAGCTGAATGATGAATTAGTGAAACCTTTTAGGTGAACAATTCAAATTGCGTATGCAAACAGCCACCGGTCAGCTTCAACAAACCCATCAGGCTAAACAAGTGCGTCGTGATATCGCACGCGTTAAAAACCATTTTAACTGAGAAGGCGGGTGAGTAATGACTGATAAAAATTCGTAGCGTACAAGGTAAAGTTGTTAGCGACAAAATGGAAAAAAATCTTTCGTTGTTGCTATTGAACGTAAGGTAAAACATCCCGTTATACGGTAAATTTATCCGTCGTACAACTAAATTACACGTACACGATGAGAACAACGAAGCCAAATTAGGTGATGTAGTAGAGATTCGCGAATGTCGCCCTCTCTAAAAACCAAATCTTGGACTTTAGTTCGTGTTGTTGAGAAAGCAGTTATTGCTTAATTAACAAGTTAAAAAAATAAAAAGCCAATGGTTTATACCGTTGGCTTTTTTTCTTCTAAGACTTGCTAAAAAAATAATGAAAAATTTGACCGCACTTTAAACACTCTGATTTAAGCATAAAAATTTTGATTGCGTTTCTAGCTTGATTTTGGTAAACTCCGCCACCTATCCGCCATATATCTTTTATAAGGTATGGATAGGTTCGTCCCGAAAAGGGTGTATTATTAACTTAACGGAGCATAAAATATGATCCAAGAACAGACTATGCTGGATGTTGCCGATAACTCTGGTGCTCGCAGCGTAATGTGTATCAAGGTTCTAGGTGGATCGCACCGTCGTTATGCTGCTATTGGTGATATCATCAAAGTTACTGTGAAAGAAGCAATTCCACGCGGTAAAGTTAAAAAAGGTGATGTATTAAAAGCAGTTGTTGTGCGCACCAAGAAGGGTGTTCGTCGCCCAGACGGATCAGTCATTCGCTTCGATGGTAACGCTTGTGTAATTTTAAACAATAACACAGAGCAACCAATCGGTACTCGTATTTTTGGACCGGTGACTCGTGAACTTCGTTCTGAGAAATTCATGAAGATCATTTCTTTGGCACCAGAAGTACTGTAAGGAGAAGTGAGAAATGGCTGCAAAAATTCGTCAAAACGATGAAGTAATCGTACTTGCCGGTAAAGACAAAGGCAAGCGTGGCAAGGTAACTAAAGTGTTACCAAACGGTAAAGTGTTTGTTGAAGGTATCAACATCATCACTAAACATGAAAAACCAGTTCCTGCTTTAGGACAAGCTGGTGGTTTAGTGAAAAAAGAAGCGGCTATCGATGCTTCTAACGTTGCGATTTTCAATCCAAAAAAACAAACAAAGCTGACCGTGTAGGTTTTAGATTCGAAGACGGCAAAAAAGTACGTTTCTTCAAATCTAACAATGAAATTATCTAACAAACTGGAGTAATGCGATGGCGAAACTGCATGATTACTACAGAGATCAAGTAGTAAACGAGTTAAAAAATAAATTCGGCTACAAATCTGTCATGCAAGTCCCACGAATCGAAAAGATTACCCTGAATATGGGTGTGGGTGAAGCATTGACCGATAAGAAATTGCTAGACAACGCAGTAGCGGACTTAGCAGCAATTAGCGGTCAAAAAAACCTTTAGTAACTAAAGCTCGTAAATCTGTTGCTGGCTTTAAAATCCGTCAGGGATATCCAATCGGTTGTAAAGTAACACTACGCGGTGAGCGTATGTGGGAGTTCTTTGAACGTTTAATTACAATTGCTGTTCCACGTATTCGTGACTTCCGCGGTTTTAAGCGCGAAATCATTTGATGGTCGTGGTAACTACAGCATGGGTGTGCGTGAACAAATCATCTTCCCTGAAATCGATTACGATAAAGTAGATCGTGTACGTGGTTTAGATATCACTATCACAACTACTGCTAAGAATGATGAAGAAGGTCAAGCACTACTTGCTGCCTTTTAATTTCCCATTCCGTAAATAAGGCAGGTTATAATGGCAAAACAATCAATGAAAGCACGCGATGTAAAAACGCGTTAAATTGGCTGAAAAAAATTCTTCGCTAAACGTGCAGAATTAAAGAAAAATCATTTCTGATGTCAATGCCTCTGACGAAGATCGTTGGGAATGCAGTGTTGAAAAGTTACAAACTTTACCACGTGATTCTAGCCCTAGTCGTCAACGTAACCGTTGCCGCCAAACTGGACGTCCTCACGGCGTTTTTACGTAAGTTTGGTTTAAGCCGTATTAAGGTTCGTGAAGCTGCTATGCGCGGCGAGATCCCAGGCCTTAAAAAAGCGAGCTGGTAATATACCACTTTATTTTGGAATCGGAGAAAAAGTACAATGAGTATGCAAGATCCAATCGCAGATATGTTGACCCGTATTCGTAACGGTCAAGCTGCGAACAAAGTTGCAATCAATATGCCTTCTTCCAAGCTAAAAGTGGCAATTGCCAACGTATTAGCTGCTGAAGGTTATATCGAAAGCGTTAAAGTTTTAGAAGGTGCAAAACCTGAATTGGAAATTACTTTAAAATATTTCCAAGGCAAACCGGTTGTAGAAAGCATCCAACGTGTAAGCCGTCCTGGTCTTCGTATTTACAAACGTAAAGACGAATTACCAAAAGTTATGGGTGGTTTAGGTGTTGCTGTAATTTCTACATCTAAAGGTGTTATGACTGACCGTGCAGCTCGTCAAGCGGGCTTAGGCGGTGAGATCATCTGTTACGTAGCTTAATAGAGGGGTAGGAAAATGTCTCGTGTTGCAAAGGCACCTGTTAATATTCCTGCCGGCGTTGAAGTTAAACTCGACGGTCAGCTATTAACAGTAAAAGGTAAAAAAATGGCGAGTTATCTCGCACAATTCATAACTCAGTTGAAGTTAAACAAGATAATGGTCAATTTACTTTCACTCCACGTGAAGGTTTTGTTGAAGCGAATGCTCAATCGGGTACAGCTCGTGCATTAGTTAATGCAATGGTTATCGGTGTTACTGAAGGCTTCACTAAGAAATTACAACTAGTGGGTGTTGGTTACAGAGCTCAAATTAAAAGGCAACGCAGTTGCATTAAGTTTAGGTTTCTCTCACCCTGTGGAGCACACTTTACCAGCAGGTATTACTGCAGAATGCCCTTCACAAACGGAAATCGTTTTAAAAGGTGCAGACAAGCAGTTAATTGGTCAAGTTGCAGCAGATATTCGCGCTTATCGCCGTCCTGAGCCTTATAAAGGTAAAGGTGTACGTTACTCTGATGAAGTAGTACGTATGAAAGAGGCTAAGAAGAAATAATTAAGGTAACACTATGGATAAGAAATCAGCTCGTATCCGTCGTGCAGCTCGTGCACGTCATATGATGAGAGAGCAAGGTGTAACTCGTCTAGTTATTCACCGTACTCCGCGTCATATCTACGCACAAGTTATTGCACCAAACGGTTCAGAAGTGCTTGCCGCTGCTTCAACTGTTGAAAAAAAGCAATTCGTGAGCAAGTTAAATATACCGGTAATAAAGATGCCGCAGCAGTAGTAGGTAAACTTGTTGCTGAGCGCGCATTAGCAAAAAGGCGTTAAAGACGTTGCTTTTGACCGTTCCGGTTTTTAAATATCATGGTCGTGTCCAAACTTTAGCGGACGCTGCACGTGAAGCTGGTCTACAGTTCTAATGAGGTAAATTGAGATGTCAAACATCGAAAAAAACAAGCTGGTGAACTGCAAGAGAAGCTAATCGCAGTAAACCGTGTATCAAAAAAACTGTAAAAAGGTGGTCGTATTATGAGCTTTACTGCTTTAACAGTAGTAGGCGATGGTAACGGTCGCGTAGGTTTTGGTTATGGTAAAGCTCGTGAAGTTCCGGCAGCGATCCAAAAAAAGCGATGGAAAAAAAGCACGTCGCAATATGATTAATGTCGCTTTAAATGAAGGTACATTACAACACCCAGTTAAAGGTGTTCACACTGGTTCTCGCGTATTTATGCAACCAGCTAGCGAAGGTACAGGTATCATCGCAGGTGGTGCAATGCGTTCAGTGTTAGAAGTTGCTGGTGTACGTAACGTTCTTTCTAAAGCGTATGGTTCAACCAACCCAATCAACGTTGTTCGTGCAACTATTGATGCATTAGCAAATATGAAATCACCAGAAATGGTTGCTGCTAAACGTGGCAAAAACCGTTGATGAAATTTTTGGGGTAATTGATAATGGCTAAAACTATTAAAGTAACTCAAGTTCGTAGCTCAATTGCTCGTTTACCGAAGCACAAAGCTACCTTGCGTGGTCTTGGTCTTCGCCATATGCACCATACTGTTGAGTTAATCGATACTCCGGCAGTACGTGGTATGATTAACCAAGTTTCATACATGGTTAAAGTGGAGGAGTAAGAGAATGCGTTTAAATACTCTATCTCCGGCTGAAGGTGCTAAGCACAGTGCAAAAACGCCTTGGTCGTGGTATTGGTTCAGGTTTAGGAAAAACTGGTGGTCGTGGTCATAAAGGTCAAAAATCTCGTACTGGCGGCGGTGTTCGTCGTGGTTTCGAGGGTGGTCAAATGCCATTATACCGTCGTTTACCAAAAATTTGGTTTCACTTCAATGAAATCAGCTGTAACTGCTGAAGTTCGTTTAAAACGAATTAACAAAAGTTGAAGGAAATGTTGTCACTTTAGAAGCATTAAAAAGCTGCAAACATTTTAACTAAAGATATTCAATTCGCTAAAAGTTATCTTAGCTGGTGAAGTGAAGTCTGCAGTTACTGTACGTGGTTTACGTGTAACTAAAGGTGCAAAAGCAGCAATCGAAGCTGCTGGCGGTTCAGTTGAGGAATAATTAGCAAATGGCTAAACAACCAGGTTATCAAAGCAGAAGTACTAATAGTGGTACTGGTGAACTAAAAAAAGCAGATTGCTTTTTTTGTATTAGGTGCACTTATCGTTTATCGTATTGGTTCTTTTTATTCCGCTTCCTGGTATTGATGCCGCCGTGCTAGCTCAATTAGTTGAACAACAAAAAGGCACCATCATTGATATGTTAAACATGTTCTCTGGTGGTGCATTGAGCCGAGCATCAATTTTAGCATTAGGTATCATGCCGTATATCTCGGCATCTATCGTGATGCAATTGCTTGCTACGGTTTCACCTGCTTTAGCAGAATTGAAAGAAAAGAAGGCGCAGCAGGGACAAAGAAAAAAATCACCAAGTATACTCGTTATGCAACGGTGGTTTTTGCTACTATCCAAGCTATCGCAATTTCTACCGGTTTACCGAATATGTTGCCACAGTTAGTGCCAAATATCGGTTTTTACTTTTTTTACTTCACTGCAGTAGTGAGTCTTGTAACCGGAACCATGTTCTTAATGTGGTTAGGTGAGCAAATTACTGAAAAGAGGTATTGGTAACGGTATCTCAATTCTTGTTTTTTTGGTGGTATTGTTGCAGGATTGCCACATGCAATCATCGAAACAGTTGAGCAAGCTCGTCAAGGACAAATGCATCCTTTAGTTCTTCTACTAATCGCTGCTATTGTTTTTTTGCAGTAACTTATTTTGTTGTCTTCGTAGAACGTGGACAACGTAGAATTCGTGTTGAATATGCTAAGCGTCAACAAGGACGTCAAATTTTAGGTGGTCATTCAACTCACTTACCATTAAAAGTTAATATGGCAAACGTAATGCCAGCAATTTTTGCTTCAAGCATTATTTTATTCCCTGCCACATTGACACAATGGTTTGGTCAAAATGATAAGTTTGAGTGGTTAAATGACTTATCAATGTTGTTGAATCCTGGACAACCTTTATATCTTCTTGTTTATGCGGTAGCGATTATTTTCTTCAGTTTCTTCTATACTGCAATGCAATATAATCCACGTGATACAGCAGATAATCTAAAAAAATCTGGTGCATTTATCCCAGGAATTAGACCAGGTGAACAAACATCTCGTTACATTGATAAAGTAATGACTCGCTTAACATTAATCGGCGGTCTTTATGTAACGTTCGTATGTTTAGTCCCTTACATTATGACATCAGCATGGGATGTTAAATTCTACTTCGGTGGTACTTCCTTATTAATCGTTGTTGTTGTAATTATGGATTTTATCGTGCAAGTTCAGAGTCACTTAATGTCGTCTCAATATGAATCTGCGTTAAAAAAAGCAAACCTTAAAGGTTTTGGACAGTAATTGTTCATTTTAAGTAAAAAAAGGATAAGCAATGAAAGTTCGTGCTTCCGTTAAGAAGATGTGTCGTAACTGTAAAATTGTTAAACGTGAAGGTGTTGTTCGCGTATTATGCAGCGACCCTAAACATAAACAACGTCAAGGTTAATTAACATTTCTTCTTGCAAAGAACCGGTTGAGTAGTTATACTACTCAACTCATTTATGTCCTTGGTATTCTGTTTGAGTATCCTGAAAACGGGCTTTTCAAGATCAGAATACCAAATTAGTTAAAATAATAGGAGTGCATAGTGGCCCGTATTGCAGGCATTAACATTCCTGATCACAAACACGCTGTAATCGCTTTAACTGCAATTTACGGTATCGGTAAAACTCGTTCTAAAAGCATTTGTGCTGCAGCGGGTATTGCTGAAGATGTTAAGATCAGCGAATTGTCTGAAGAGCAGATTGACAAACTGCGTGACGAAGTTGGTAAATTTACCGTTGAAGGTGACTTACGTCGTGAAGTAACACTAAACATCAAACGTCTTTTAGACTTAGGTTGTTACCGTGGTTTACGTCATCGTCGTAGTTTACCGGTACGTGGTCAACGTACTAAAACTAATGCGCGTACCCGTAAGGGTCCACGTAAGCCGATCAAAAAATAGTCGGGGTAAATAAAGAATGGCTAAAAACACCAGTTCGTGCACGTAAACGTGTAAAAAAACAAGTTGTAGATGGCGTAGCACACATTCACGCATCTTTCAATAACACAATCGTTACCATTACTGACCGTCAAGGTAATGCTTTAGCTTGGGCTACAGCAGGTGGTTCAGGTTTCCGTGGTTCTCGTAAATCTACCCCGTTCGCTGCACAAGTTGCTGCAGAACGTTGTGCTGAAATCGTTAAAGAATTCGGCTTAAAGAACTTGGAAGTTATGGTTAAAGGTCCGGGTCCGGGTCGTGAATCAACAATCCGTGCATTAAATGCAGCGGGTTTCCGTATCACGAACATCACTGATGTGACTCCGATCCCTCATAACGGTTGTCGTCCACCGAAAAAAACGTCGTGTTTAATGGCGTAATAGGATAGTTGGAGAAAGAAAATGGCAAGATATTTGGGCCCTAAACTCAAGCTCAGCCGTCGTGAAGGCACTGATTTATTCCTTAAATCAGGTGTGCGTGCGATTGATTCAAAATGTAAAATTGATACAGCACCAGGTCAACACGGTGCTCGTAAACCGCGTTTGTCTGACTATGGTAGTCAATTACGTGAAAAAAACAAAAAAAGTTCGTCGTATCTATGGTATTTTAGAACGTCAATTCCGTAACTACTATAAAGAAGCAAACCGTTTAAAAAGGTAATACTGGTGAAAACTTACTAGTATTATTAGAAGGTAGATTGGATAACGTTGTTTATCGCATGGGATTTGCTGCAACTCGCGCAGAAGCTCGTCAATTAGTGAGCCACAAAGCGATTGTCGTAAATGGTCGTGTTGTAAATATCCCATCTTTCCAAGTTTCTGTAAATGATGTCGTTGCTGTTCGTGAGAAATCTAAAAAAACAAGCACGTATTAAAGCATCATTAGAATTAGCAGAACAAAGAGAAAAAAACCAACTTGGTTAGAAGTTGATTCTGCGAAAATGGAAGGTGTGTTCAAACGTGTTCCTGAACGTTCTGATTTATCAGCAGACATTAACGAACATCTGATCGTTGAGCTTTTACTCTAAATAATAGTTAAGCTTAAAAAGCAAAGAGAGGATAAAATGCAGGGTTCTGTTACAGAATTTTTAAAACCACGCTTAGTAGATATCGAGCAAATTAGCTCTACTCATGCTAAGGTGATCTTAGAACCGTTAGAGCGTGGCTTTGGTCATACTCTAGGGAATGCATTACGTCGTATCCTTCTGTCTTCAATGCCAGGTTGTGCTGTAACTGAAGTAGAAATTGATGGCGTACTGCACGAATATAGTAGTAAAGAAGGTGTTCAGGAAGATATTCTTGAAGTTCTTTTAAACCTTAAAGGTCTAGCGGTTAAAGTACAGAATAAAGATGATGTTATTCTGACATTAAATAAATCTGGAATTGGCCCTGTTGTTGCAGCTGATATCACCCATGATGGTGATGTTGAGATTGTTAATCCATCACATGTAATCTGTCACTTAACAGACGAAAATGCATCTATTAATATGCGTATTCGTGTTCAACGTGGTAGAGGTTATGTACCTGCATCTGCTCGTACTCATTCACAAAATGAAGATCGTCCAATTGGTCGTTTATTAGTGGATGCTTGTTATAGCCCGGTTGACCGTATTGCTTACAATGTTGAAGCAGCACGTGTTGAACAACGTACTGACTTAGATAAACTAGTTATCGAGTTAGAAACTAATGGGACTATTGATCCGGAAGAAGCAATTCGTCGTGCAGCAACAATTTTAGCAGAGCAACTCGATGCATTCGTTGATTTGCGTGATGTTCGTCAACCTGAAGTCAAGGAAGAAAAACCGGAATTCGATCCGATTTTATTACGTCCTGTTGATGACTTAGAGTTGACAGTTCGTTCTGCTAACTGTTTGAAAGCAGAAACAATTCACTATATCGGTGACTTAGTACAACGTACAGAAGTTGAGTTATTAAAAACGCCTAATCTTGGTAAGAAATCTCTTACTGAAATTAAAGACGTTCTCGCTTCACGTGGCTTGTCACTTGGTATGCGCCTTGAGAATTGGCCACCAGCAAGTATTGCTGAAGACTAGTTTGGTCATAGGTTAAGATTTTTCTGAGAAGGATAAGATCATGCGCCATCGTAAGAGTGGTCGTCAACTAAACCGTAATAGCAGCCATCGCCAAGCGATGTTCCGTAACTTAGCAAGTGCTTTAGTTAGTCATGAAATCATCAAGACTACTTTTACCAAAAAGCTAAAGAATTACGTCGTGTAGTTGAACCGTTAATTACATTAGCAAAAGAAGATAGCGTTGCAAACCGTCGTTTAGCATTCGCTCGTACTCGTAACATCGAAACTGTTGCGAAATTATTCAATGAATTAGGTCCACGTTTTTGCTCAACGTGCAGGTGGTTACACCCGTATCTTAAAAATGTGGTTTCCGTGCAGGTGACAACGCTCCAATGGCATACATTGAGTTAGTTGATCGTCCAGAAGTTGCAGAAGCAGCAGCGGAATAATAATTTGTTATAAAATAAAAAAAGGCTCACTGATGTGAGCCTTTTTTTATATCTCTTTTTCCTAAAAATTCAGCTTTCAGCTCTGAATGTCATTTTTTTCACCTGTGATAGGGTGCGTAATCGTAAGTTCTTCTGCATGTAAGCATAAGCGAGGCGACATCGATTTAGCTTGTGGGTGAGAATAAAACTTGTCCCCTAAAATGGGATGTCCAAGCGCGAGCGTATGTAAACGAAGTTGATGCGAACGTCCTGTGATTGGAGTCAGTTTCACTCGAGTACAGTTAGTTGGTAATCTTTTCTAAAACTTCATAAAAAAAGTGACCGCTCTTTTGCCAAATACAAAATCAATGCGTTGACGCGGGCGATTTTTCCCAATCACAAATCATAGGGAAGATTAATTTCCCCACTATCTCGTTCTAAGTGTCCCCATACTAAAAGCTTGATAATATTTCTTTTGGCTCACGTTCACGGAATTGACGTTTCAACTCTTTATCTGCCGCTTTACTTAATGCAAATAGAATAATCCCACTTGTGGCCATATCTAAACGATGTGCAGGTTCACAAAAATCCAAATTTCTCTTTTACCCGACTCATTGCACTATCGTAGTATTCAGGTTGATTGCCAGGAACTGAAAGTAAACCGCTTGGTTTATTTACCACGCAGATATGATTATCTTGATAGATAATATCTAAATACGGTTCTAAAGGGGGATGGTATTCAATAAGTGCCATATTATTCCTTGTTTGTCACTATTACTCGAAGGCTATCTAATCGCCAGCTTTGCTTTACTTAACTCTTCCAGAGAAAGCACGCGTTGTTTTTTTCTAATACATCAATTTCCGCCTGGCGAATATTTTTTTATTTCACTGCTTTCAAGGCTATAAGTCGATTGATTTCAGTGCTCAATGTTTGATCTACTAATTTACTGGCTTCTTGAATTTGAGCTTGTGCGATTTCAGTCATTTTGTGATCGCCTAGTTTAATTAATTGCTCAATATTTGGACGAGCCATTTTGACCATTTTATTCGCAATGTCTTTACCTAGCGGCTTAAGTTTATTTTGCAATGTACCAAAATTAACTTGTCCAGCTAGATCGTTTCCTTTGCTATCCAGCAATAATCGAACAGGTGTAGGCGGAAGAAAACGATTCAGTTGCAAACCTTTTGGTGATTGGCTTTCAATTATATAAATCAATTCAACCAGCAGCGTGCCAGCAGGCAGCTGTTTATTGACTAATAATGCCATCGATGCTTTGCCAATGTCACCAGAAGCGATTAAATCAATGCCTTGGCGTATCATTGGATGATCCCAGGTAAGAAATTCTAATTCCTCACGAGCAAGGGCAAGTTGTCGGTCAAAAGTTACTGTGACACCTTCTTCTTTTAGTCCTGGAAAATCAGGAACAAGCATGGTGCCCGTTGGCGTGATAACAATGCTGCTTTCACCTAAATCATCTTGCTCTACGCCAATAATATCAAATAAATTCAGTGCAAAATCGACTAATTGTGGCGAATTATCGGTTTGAGCAATTTCTGACGCAAGTCGTTGTGCCTTTTCTCCACCATTAGAATTTAATTCTAACAAACGATCACGCCCTTTCTCTAAGGCTAAGCGCAATGCTTTTGCTTGCTTTTGAGTTTGGAGAATGAGCTGCTCAAAATCCGCTTTATTTTCTGACCGCACTTTTTAGTAAAGATTCATATTGTTCAAACAATGCTCATACCAATCGGACAAGTTTGTTCAAAAGCATTTAAGCCCTCATGATACCAACGTGCTAAATCTTGCTGCTCAGAGTTTACGAGGCAAGGTACATAAATTTGTACGTCTCGCGTTTGCCCGATGCGATCTAAGCGGCCAATACATTGCTCAAGTAAGTCAGGATTCTCTGGTAAATCGAAGAGTACGAGATGACAAGCAAATTGGAAATTTCTGCCTTCAGAACCAATGCTAGAACTCAGTAAAACTTGTGCACCATTATCGGTATCAGCAAAATAAGCGGCCGCGCGATCTCGTTCAATGATTGACATTCTTTTCATGGAAAACAGCACTGCGAATGGCTTCTTTTTCTCGTAAAATTTGCTCAAGTTGCATTGCCGTTTGTGCTGTTTTACAAATGACTAAGATTTTTTCATTTCGGTGTGATTTTAGAAAATCAATTAACCAATGAATTTTTTCGTCTACTTCAGCCGCATCAATCGTTATTTGATGGTAAACCCGATGCGGGAAATCTTTCACCCCTTGGCGTGTATTGCGAAATAAAATACGGCTTGTGCCATGTCGGTCGATAAGATTTTGAATGAGTTCTTGTCGTGCAGCTTGCTTTTCCTCATCATTATGGCAGGCTAAAGCTTTGAATAATGGTTCGACATCTTGCTCATGAAGTAAATCAGAAATATGATTTTTTTCAACCGCACTTAGTGGCTTCTCTGAAAGCAATGATTGCACCGCATCGGCCACAGGTTGATAATTTTCCTGTTCCTTCAAGAACGCTTGGTAATCATAAAAACGCTCAGGATCAAGCAAGCGTAATCGTGCAAAATGGCTTTCCAAACCCAGTTGTTCTGGCGTTGCGGTGAGTAATAAAACGGATGGAATAGCGTTCGCTAATTGTTCCACCAATAAATAAGCGGCACTCGGCGCATTTTCTGACCAAGCCAAATGATGCGCTTCATCGACAATTAAACAGTCAAATTCAGCTTCAATGGCTTGTTGTACGCGATGAGGATGAGCTTTCAACCAATCTAATGCACATATAATTAAGCTTTCCGTGCTAAATGGATTGATGGCTTGTTCGGCAAAATCTTCACAACGTTCTTCATCAAATAATGAAAAATGTAAATTAAAACGACGAAGCATTTCGACAAGCCATTGATGTTGCAAGGTTTCCGGTACAATAATTAAAACACGTTGTACTTTTTCAGCAAAAAGCTGGTTCTGCAAAATCATCCCTGCTTCAATAGTTTTACCTAACCCTACTTCATCTGCTAAGAGCACACGAGGATTAATACGATTTCCCTACCTCTTGCGCAATATGAAGTTGGTGAGGAATTAACCCCGCGCGATTGCCGCATAAGCCACGCAAAGGCGATTGAAATTGAGCTTGTTGATGCAGAAGGGTTTGATAACGCAACGCAAAATGTTCACTGCGGTCAATTTGTGCTGAAAAGAGGCGATCTTTTGCCTGGCTAAAAGAAATTATCGGGGAAAGTTCTTTTTCATTGACGATAATCTCTTCGCCTTGCGCATTTTTGACTAAATAAAATAAGAGACCATTCATTTCCTGAACATCAAGGACTTCACCTTGCCAACCCGCTTGGTGATGAAGTTGTTCTCCTTTATTTAATGCAATTCGGGTTAATGGCGCTTGTGTCACCGCATAAATTCGGGTTTCATCTGTGGCAGGAAAGTGAAGGGTTACAGAACGGAAATCTAAGGCTGTAATCATCCCTAATCCGAGGCTATTTTTCTGTTTCGCTAATCCAACGTTGACCGATTGCAAATGACATCATCTTCCTCTTAATGAATCTCTTAAAATGGGGCGATATTGTAGTCTGATTATAAGGGAATGCAAGGCGAAGGCGAGTAAAAGCATGAAAAATAAAGTGTGATTTTTCTCACAATAATTAAATTAAATGTCACCTAAGCTTTACTTTAAAAAAAGTGCGGTGTAAAAAATGGCATACTTTTTTTCATAAAAACAGGAGTGTTCCATGAATTGGACAGAACGACTTAAAGAAGAATTTTTTTATCAGGTTGGAAGCCTTTTTGAAGTGGCATGGGTAGTTATTTTTCCTTGCAGCACAAATTATTGCTTATGTTCTTATGCCGGATAGCCCATTAGGCATGATTTCGGGGATTGCAGGTATTCTCTGTGTAGTATTTGTGAGTAAAGGAAAAATTAGTAACTATTTCTTTGGGCTTATTTTTGCTTATACCTATTTTTATGTCTCCTGGGGAAGCAATTTTCTTGGTGAAATGAATACTGCGCTCTATGTATATATCCCATCACAATTTATCGGGTATTTCATGTGGAAACAAAACATGCAAAACGATAATGGTGGTGAAAGTGTAATTGCCAAAGCCTTGACGCCAAAAGGTTGGGCAATTTTGCTTGTGAGTGTTGGAATTGGTACCCTCTGTTTTGTACAGGCTTTAAAAGCAGCGGGTGGGAGTTCTACAACGCTAGATGGTTTAACCACAATTATCACTGTAGCGGCGCAATTATTGATGATTTTGCGTTATCGTGAGCAATGGTTATTATGGATTGTCTTAAATGTGCTTTCCATTTGGCTTTGGGAATGGGCAGCCAGCGATGTATTTAATGTATAGTGCTTACTTACTTAACTCATTATATGGTTATTACAACTGGACGAAACTCGTCAAAGTGGAAAGCCATTAATCACATCAATAAAAAAGGGCATAGTAATATGCCCTTACATTTTTAAATAAAATGCCTTCGTCAACGTAATAAATGCTTCTGTGTATTGATTGTTTTCGTCATAAATCACCAAGCTATCTTTTTACCTGTGGTAAATGCTCTCGGCTAAACGTGAGTAACATTCGTTGTGGTGCTTTCCCTATTTTGGTAATGACATCAGTTTGCTTGATACAATAAAGTGCGGTTGAATTTATCAATGTTTTTCCCGCTTCATAAGGTAAAACAAAACTGATTTTTCCTTTTTTTCGGATAAACAACTCGCTGCCCAATTTAACCAATCTAAATGGCCTTTGTTGAACATAACGGGCAAGCGCTCTCTCATCATTTTTACATTCAACGCCTTGTGCAAAATAAGGCGGATTAGCCACAATTAAATCAAATTGATGTCGAGTTTGTTGGCAATAGATTTGCACATCTTGCTGTGTTAAATGAAGACGATTTTGCCATGGCGAAGCCTGGAAGTTTTCTTGTGCTTGTTGTGCTGCAAGGGGATCAAGTTCAACGGCTTCAATTTGGCAATGCTCATGACTTCGTTGGGCGAGCATTAATGCAACCAAGCCTGTGCCAGTTCCCATATCAAGAATATGCTGACAATCAGATACATCCACCCAAGCACCTAGTAAAATGCCGTCAGTGCCGACTTTCATTGCACAATGTTGTTGATTAATATGGAATTGTTTGAAGGTAAAGCTGCTCATAAAATCTTGCGGAAAATGACCGCACTTTCAGGTATAATCAGCCCCAATTTTAACAAATTAACGCAAAATAATGAATTTATCCCCATTTGAAGAATTCGACCTGTCCCCCGAATTATTAAAAGCCTTAGAAAAGAAAGGCTACACCCGCCCAACTGCCATTCAATTAGAAGCGATTCCTGCCGCCATGGAAGAGCGGGATGTGCTTGGTTCTGCACCAACAGGTACAGGCAAAACTGCTGCATTTTTATTGCCTGCGATTCAGCATTTATTGGATTATCCGCGTCGTAAACCAGGGGCGCCTCGTATTCTAATTTTAACGCCAACCCGTGAGTTAGCAATGCAGGTTGCAGAGCAAGCGGAAGAGTTGGCGCAATTCACGCATTTGAAGATTGCTACCATTACCGGCGGTGTGGCGTATCAAAATCATGGGGAAGTATTTAATTCAAATCAGGATATCGTGGTGGCAACACCGGGGCGTTTATTGCAATACATCAAAGAAGAAAACTTTGATTGTCGCGCGGTGGAAATGCTGATTTTTTTGATGAAGCAGATCGCATGTTGCAAATGGGCTTTGGGCAAGATGCGGAGAAAATTGCCGCTGAAACGCGTTGGCGTAAACAAACCCTCCTTTTCTCTGCCACATTAGAAGGGGAGTTATTAGTTGATTTTGCAGAACGTTTATTGAATGACCCAGTCAAAATCGATGCAGAGCCAAGCCGTCGTGAGCGTAAAAAAATCAACCAGTGGTATTATCACGCCGATAGCAATGAACATAAAATTAAGTTGCTTGCACGTTTTATCGAAACCGAGAAAGTGAGCCGTGGTATTGTGTTTGTTCGTCGTCGTGAAGATGTACGAGAACTTTCTGAAACTTTGCGTAAACGTGGCATTCGCTCCACTTATCTAGAAGGCGATATGGCACAAACGCAACGTAATAACGCCATTGATAAATTAAAATCAGGTGTTGTTACTGTGTTAGTGGCCACTGATGTGGCTGCTCGCGGGATTGATATTGATGATGTCACACACGTCATGAACTTCGATTTACCTTACAGTGCAGATACCTATTTACATCGTATTGGTCGTACCGCTCGTGCAGGAAAAAAAGGCACGGCCGTTTCTTTTGTGGAAGCCCATGATTACAAATTACTCGGTAAAATTAAACGCTATACGGAAGAGCTTTTAGAAAGCGCGTATTTTAGAAGGATTAGAACCTCGCACTAAACCACCGAAAGATGGGGAAGTAAAAATCCATGTCTAAAAAAAGCAAAAAAAGCGCGGATTAAAGAAAAAGCGTGAAGAAAAAGAAAAAAAGCAGATGTGAAGAAGAAAGCTAAACTTCGTCATAAAGATACGAAAAAAATATAGGTAAACGCCGTAAACCTAGCGCAGAAAAAGTTACAGAGAAACAATAAAAAAATAGCCGCACTTAATTAAGTGCGGTTATTTTTTTGACTATTTATTGACTTGGCTACCGATTACGCCACCCTAATGCGGCACCACCTAATGTGGTTGCGGCATTACCACCAAGCATATAGCCTGCTGCACCACCGATAGCGGCGCCAGCTGTTGTATTTTTTTGAGTACGACTCATATTTCCACATGCTGCAAGAGAAATAACAGTCATCGCGATAACAAGTGATTTTCCAATTAATTTCATAGGATCTCTCCGTGTTTGAACATATAAAACTATCCATATTGATAGTAATCCCTAAGACAAACAGAGATGAATGAAAGTTCAAAAATATGCGTTTTTTTCGATGTTTTTTTCTGAACAATGAAATATATTGAATGTTAATCTTTCGCTTGATCTAATACTTTCGCCACCACTTTCAAATATTCAATCGCCAATCCATGGTGTCCTGTACTGGCATTAAATACTAAATCCTCACTTAATACGCCACAGGGCATATCCTCGGGGATCTTACCGTCCTCATAAGCTTGATAATCTTCTCGCCAGTCACCATCAAAATAATAGTGTTCTAAGGTTTTCATTTTGGGTAAGAAAGCTTGCCATTTTTCAAGAAATTGTTCTGCGTCAGCTAAGAAACTCTCTGCTTCATTGAGAAGATTTTCCATTTCTGAAATTTTATCTAAGCGTGATTGAGGTAACATAGGTTTCTCCAAAATAAGGTAAAAATAAACCGCACTTTATGCGAACAAAGTGCTGTGAGTTTATCATGCGTTTTTAGACTTACACATCATAAGTGGTAGATGCTGTGTTACCACCGCGACCAGTCCAGTTGGTATGGAAGAATTCACCGCGTGGCTTGTCGGTACGCTCATAAGTATGTGCGCCGAAGTAGTCACGTTGTGCTTGCAATAAGTTTGCCGGTAAACGTGCTGAAGTATAGCCATCTAAGAAGGTAATCGCGGATGCCATACAAGGCATTGGGATACCCACTTCGATAGATTTTGCGACCACTTTACGCCAGTCACTTAATGCGTTTTCTAAAATGCCTTTGAAGTAACTATCTGAACCTAAGAAGATCAAATCTGGGTTCGCTTCGTATGCATCACGAATGTTACCTAAGAAACGGCTACGGATAATACAACCTTCACGCCATAATAACGCGGTTGCACCGTAGTTGATGTTCCAGCCAAATTGTTCAGAGGCTTCACGAATCAGCATAAAGCCTTGTGCGTAAGAAATGATTTTTGACGCCAATAAGGCTTTACGTACTGCTTCAATCCACACTTTTTTGTCGCCTTCAACCGGTTGAATTGTTTTGCCAAATAATTGATTAGCGGCAACACGTTGATCTTTAAATGAAGAGACGCAACGAGCAAAGACAGATTCAGTGATTAAGGTTAGTGGAATACCGAAATCTAATGCATTGATACCCGTCCATTTACCCGTCCCTTTTTGGCCTGCGGTATCTAAGATTTTTTCAACTAATGGTTCACCATCAGCATCTTTATAACCAAGAATATCGGTGGTGATATCGATTAAATAACTATCAAGTTCAGTTTTTTTCCATTCTGCGAAGATAGCTTGCATTTCTTCATAGCTTAAGCCTAAACCTTCTTTTTAAGAATTGGTAAGCTTCACAGATTAATTGCATATCGCCATATTCGATACCATTGTGAACCATTTTTACAAAGTGGCCAGCACCTTCGCCGCCAACCCAGTCACAGCAAGGTTCGCCTTGTTCTGTTTTAGCTGAGATTGCTTGGAAGATTGGTTTAACATATGGCCAGGCTTCGTGGTTACCACCTGGCATGATAGATGGTCCATGACGCGCACCTTCTTCACCACCCGAAACACCCGAACCGATAAAGCGAATTCCTTTTTTTCTGCTAACGCTTTTACACGACGGTTGGTATCTGGATAGTTTGAGTTACCGCCATCAATGATGATGTCACCTTCTTCTAAATGTGGCAGTAATGCCTCAATGAATTGATCTACCACATCACCCGCGCGAACCATTAACATCACTTTACGTGGTTTTTCCAATTTAGAAGCTAAATCTTCTAAAGAATACGCACCGATAATATTGGTGCCTTTTGCTGCACCTTGTAAAAATTCATCCACTTTGGATGTGGTGCGGTTATATGCTACGACTTTAAAAGCCATGATCATTCATATTTAAAAATGAGGTTTTGCCCCATTACGGCTAAGCCGATAACACCGATGTCGCCTTTTACTGACATTGTTTTCTCCTGTTCTTAATTAGTTATGCTGGTTGCATTGTTTAAATTTTTAGTAGATAGGGCCAAATCCTAGCTGTCACCCTGCTACTTAATTAATATTTAGAAAAATACATCTATATCATCGGAAACTAACCCAATGAGATTATCTCCCTCAGAAACAATCGTATCAAATTTATCTAAATATAATTTTTTATTTAATAACGGATGATCCTCATCTAATAGGTATTGTATATATCCTCTTTCAGCCTGATCTAAAGCATACTCTAAACAATCTTTTCTTACTTTAATTTCGGCGAACACGAACATTTTCTTACCTTGTGGAGTATCCTCCAATCCTTCTACCAATTTCAATGAGTTACTGTGTTGTTTAAAACGCTCACGGATATTCTGAGATTGCCCTACGTAAAGAGCTTCCTCCTCCCCCGATTTAGTTTGGCGATAAAAAATATAAATACCCGCTACGTTAGGAATGGTTTTAAAATCAAAATTTTTAAAAGTTTGACGAAGTGTTCCAGAGGAGCCAAGTTCAATAGGTTCATGCCAATGTAATTTAATTTGCATTTCTAATCCTTAAAATTAATCATCTTTATATACAAAAGTGCGGTCACTTTTCCAAGCGTTTTTTAACTCTTCGTCCACGCACTCATGTGCTGCGTAAACCCAATATGCGGATAGTAATCCACGGCTTGCGGAGCAGATAAAAGCACGATTTTGGTTTGTGAATGTAAGGTTTGTTTAGTGTGTTCAATCGACTGCAAGATGGTACCTTGTTTCTGATATTCTATAGCAAAACTTCTTTTAAATTTCTCTAATTAAAGAGCTGCCTTGCTCTAACGTGTCTAGCCACTGCCATTTTTCATGACCGATGAGTTTACTTTCTTCTAAAGAAAATGTTGTACAGCAACGCCCCAAACGATTTTCTAGAGATTGATTTAAATGTTGATACGTAAATTCAATTTGAGTATCGTCAATCCATTTCCCAATTAAAAAGCCTTTTTAAAAATTTCACCGCCACCATATTCGGCCCAAATCATTTTACCTTGTTGATGGTAATGAAATTCTGTTTGGCTACTCACCTCACCATTTGCGGTGTTTTTCAACAGCAACAAATTTTTTATTATCTAAATTCAACATTAAAGTCACTCTGTATCTAATTCATCTATATCTTATTTTAGTCCGTATAATGCTAATAAATTAACTCTTCGTCCATGCACTCATATGCTGCGTAAATCCAATATGCGGATAATATTCCACGGCTTGCGGAGCCGATAAAAGCACAATTTTGGCTTGTGGATGTAACGCCTGTTTGGTGTGTTCAATTAACTGTAAACCGATACCTTGTTTTTTTGATATTGTTCATCAACCGCTAAATCAGATAAATAACAGCAGTAGGCAAAATCGGTCACGGAACGTGCCACGCCCACTAATTGTTCACCATCCCAAGCGGTGATTAATAAATCCGCATGGTGCAACATTGCTGCGACACGCTTTTCATCCTCTAACGGACGGCGTGCCCCGAGCGTTGTTTTATTTAGCAGTGCAATAAATTGCTCAACTGAAATAGGGTAGTTTGTTTTATAGCTGATCATTTTAAGTTTCTTTCTATGCTAAAAACGGGATATTGGCGTGCGTGAAACGTGATTTCTCACACGCTATAAGCGTAAATTTCTATTTAACGTTAATCTCGCTCACAAAAGTCGGTAATCCACCCCATGCACTACCTATAAAGCCTTTACCAGAACCAGAAGTATATTCCGCTGTAGTGATGAAAGTTTTGCCATTCCATGCTGCTTCGTAGCCATACCAGCTCTCAGCAAGGCCACTAGATTTATATGATCCTTCTACAATTAAAGCATTAAGCTTCTCATCATAACGTGCAAAGGTGTATTGATCTTCCAATACTTGTTCTACTTTGCTCAATTTATTGTCCATGACCGCATAATAGCCGGTGTAAGCTGCACTACCACTGATACACACTGCCTCAGCTAAAACTTTTCCATGCGTAAGTGAATAAAGTGTAATTGTCTTCTGTTCAGAATCATCCTGAAGATCCGCACAGTAATCAATTGCACTACTATCAGCACTTTTACGCAATAATGCTAATACAGCATCAAATTGTTTTTCGCCTCGTTTTAATTCTGTTTTGCTAGGGTTTTTAATATAGGCAACTTGAATTTTGGGTGCAGCTTGTGGTGCTAATACCGCATGTTTCTCTTGTCCCTGACGAATTAACGCTGAAGGCGTATTTAAACGTTGTTGAAACTCATCCATTTTGAGCATCGCGGCAGCTACACCTTTATCAGAGACTTTCTCCTTAAACTCCCCAAAAATCACTTCAATACTTGCATTCCCTTTTAGTGCAGTGAGTAATTCTGTTGTTTGTTTTTCACTTAATTTTGCATTCCCATCTTCTGAAATATTTGGAACAGTACCGAGTGATTGACCATTTAAGATAATTTCAGCCGTTTTATTACCCACATCTTCACGTAATAATGCCAACTGTGCGGTCACAGGTGCTTTCTCACCCGCACTTCGAGTAAATAAAATCGAAACAGGATGCTCAGAATAATATTCCGGATAACCTGCCATATTACAAGTGCCGGTATTATCACAAATCAAATCCCAGTCTTGATAAGTCTTTTCAAACCCTTTTAACGATGGTGCAGCCATTGCAGTGAGTGGTAATAATGAGAGAAGAATAACTTTCTTCATGTTATAAATTCCTAAAAGAAAATTTGCAAAAAAATCGTCAAATCTAATTACTTGTAGTAATCGTGAGTTTTTATTTTACGATAACGTTACTAACAAAAATAGGCAATTGCCATGCACCACCAGTAAAACCTTTACAAGAGCCGGTTGTCCATTCTGAAGTACGGATAAATATTTTGCCATTCCAGGCAGCTTCTTTCCTAATCCAACAATCACCAATCCCCCGCGACTTAAATGAACCTATTACAGCTAAGACGGGGTTTCTATTATCATACATAACATCGTTATATTGACTTGCTAGTACTTGTTCTACTTTGCTGAGTTTTTCATCCATAACAGCATAATAATTAGAGTATTGATAAGGGCCACTCCAACATATTGACTCTGCTAACACTTTGCCATTGGTAAGAGTATGAATTGTTATATCGTCACGCCAAGTATCATCTTTATGCAACTCAGGGCAGTAATTCTCTGAATTTTCATTCGTCCCATTACTTTTACGCAATAACGCTAATACAGCATCAAACTGTTTTTCGCCACGCTTTAACTCTGTTGTTTGGAGATTTTTCACGCTGACAGCATCAATTTGGGGTGCAGCCTGTGGTGCTAATACCGCATGTTTTTCTTTGCCTTGGCGAATAAGTGCGGAAGGCGTATTTAAACGTTGTTGAAACTCATCCATTTTGAGCATCGCGGCAGTTGCACCTTTATCAGATACTTTTTCCTTGAACTCACCAAACACCACTTCAATATCTGCATTACCTTTTAGCGCCGTGAGTAATTCTGTTGTTTGTTTTTCACTTAATTTTGCAATTCCCTCTTCTGAGATGTTTTGGATTGCACCGATTGATTGACCATTTAAGATAATTTCAGCCGTTTTATTACCCACATCTTCAGGTAATAATGCCAACTGTGCGCTCACAGGTGCTTGCTCACCCGCACTTCGGGTAAATAAAATCGAAACAGGATGTTCGGAACCATCTCCTTCTTGATAGCCCGCCATATTACAAGTGCCGGTATTATCACAAATTAAATCCCAGTCTTGATAAGTTTCCACAATACCTTTTAACGATGGCGCAGCCATTGCAGTAAGTGGCAATAATGAGAGAAGAATAATTTTTTTCATGTTATCAATTCCTAAAAGAAGATTTGCAAAAAATTCGTCAAATCTAACCGCTTTTAAGCACGTGTTGTTTATTTTACGATGATATCACTGACGAAAGTAGGTAACTGCCATGCGCCACCGGTAAACCATTTATAACAACCGCCTGTCATCCAGTCCGAAGTGCGGATAAAAAAATTTTTCCATTCCATACCGCGTCTTGCCCATTCCAACAATCACCGAATGCATGACCTTTGTAAGAACCTCTTACAAACGCATAACCTTGTTTTTCATCATAGCCTGCTTCGTTGTACTGCTCCGCTAAGACTTGTTCTACTTTGCTCAGTTTGTCATCGAGTACAGCATAGTAATTAGTGTATTGATAGGCGCCTTTAAAACAAAGCGCTTCAGCTAATACCTTATTCTGAGTTAACGGATAAATCATTATATTTTGGCTTTCTAGGTCTCCATCATAGCAGCCATCGTGAGCTTTACGTAACAGTGCTAGCACATGATTAAATTGTTTTTCACCGTATTTTAATTCTATTGTTTTGCGGTTGTTCACGCTAACAGCATCAATTTTGGGTTTAACTTTTGGCGCTAATACAGCATGTTTTTCTTGACCTTGGCGAATGAGTGCGGAAGGGGTATTTAATCGTTGTTGGAATTCATCCATTTTGAGCATGGCTGCCGCTGCGCCTTTGTCTGACACTTTAAGCGTGGTTTTCCCATAGGTGATACGAATTTCGCTCTCTTTTTTCAATCCGCTAAGTAATGCCTTAGTTTGCTCTTCAGTCAGCTTATCTGGCGCGTCGTCAGAAATATGTTTGACTTTGCCTAATGATTTACCATTTAACCAAATTTCAATGTCTTGACCGACTTGAACATCACGGTCGGCTTCACCGAATGGTAAAATAGTGAGTTTCCCTTCGACAGTAGCATTTTCGCCTGCCGCGCGAGTAAATAAAATAGAGACTGGGTCACTACTTTCATCCTGATAACCTGCCATACGACAAGTGCCTGTGTTATCACATACTAAATCCCAATCTTGGTAGTTTCCAATACCTTTGATTGATGTTGAAGCTGCCATTGCAGTAAATGGTAATAATGAGAGAAGAATAACCTTTTTCATGTTATCAATTCCTAAAAGAAGATTTGCAAAAAATAGAAGAAATCTGCCCGCTTACAAGTGGGCAGTAGTTTTTATTTTACTTTAAGCTCGCTTACAAAAGTTGGTAATGGACCCCAAGCTCCACCTGGAAACCCTTTGCAAGAACCTGAGGGATATTCTTTAGTGAGAATAAAAGTTTTACCGTTCCATACGGCTTCCTGCCCATGCCAACAATCTCCAAGACCACGTGCTTTAAATGATCCTTCTATCTTTAAAATGTGAGTGTTTTTATCATAATCAGCATAGTTGTATCGATTTTCGAGTACTTGTTCAACTTTGCTTAATTTTCCATCTAACATGGCATAGTAATTAGTGTAATTATAGGCACTACTGCTACAAATCGCTTGAGCTAGCACTTTACCTTTCGTTAGCGGGTAAAGTGTGATTTGTTTATTCCATACATCATCTTTATGAAGTTCATAACAGTAATTTTCTGCATCTTCATTCGTCCCATTACTTTTACGCAATAACGCTAATACCGCATCAAACTGTTTTTTTTACCGCGTTTTAATTCCGTGGTTTGGCGGTTATTCACCCTTACCGCCTCAATTTTTGGTGCAGCCTGTGGCACTAATACGGCATGTTTTTTTCTTTGCCTTGGCGAATAAGTGCGGAAGGCGTATTTAAACGTTGTTGAAACTCATCCATTTTGAGCATCGCGGCAGCTGCACCTTTATCAGAGACTTTCTCCTTAAACTCACCAAAAGCCACTTCAATATCTGCATTACCTTTTAGGGCCGTGAGTAATTCTGTTGTTTGTTTTTCACTTAATTTTGCAATTCCCTCTTCTGAGATGTTTGGGATTGCACCGAGTGATTGACCATTTAAGATAATTTCAGCCGTTTTATTACCCAGTTCATCGGGTAATAATGCTAATTGCGCCGTCACAGGTGCTTGCTCCCCCGCACTTCGAGTAAATAAAATCGAAACAGAATGCTCAGAGCCATCTCTTTCTTCTTGATAACCCGCCATATTACAAGTACCGGTATTATTACAAATTAAATCCCAGTCTTGATAAGTCTTTTCAAACCCTTTTAACGATGGCGCAGCCATTGCAGTGAGTGGTAATAATGAGAGAAGAATAATTTTTTTCATGTTATAAATGCCTAAAAGAAAATTTGCAAAAAATTCGTCAAATCTAACCGCTTGTATTAAGTGTTGTTTGTTTATTTGACGATGACGTTACTAACAAAAATAGGTAACTGCCACGTACCTCCGGGAAGCCCTTTACAAGAGCCTGTTGTCCACTCTGAAGTACGGATAAAGATTTTGCCATTCCAAACAGCTTCTTGCCCATTCCAACAATCACCGAATGCATGACCTTTGTAAGAACCTCTTACAAACGCATAACCTTGTTTTTCATCATAGCCTGCTTCGTTGTACTGCTCCGCTAAGACTTGTTCTACTTTGCTCAGTTTGTCATCGAGTACAGCATAGTAATTAGTGTATTGATAGGCGCCTTTAAAACAAAGCGCTTCAGCTAATACCTTATTCTGAGTTAACGGATAAATCATTATATTTTGGCTTTCTAGGTCTCCATCATAGCAGCCATCGTGAGCTTTTACGTAACAGTGCTAGCACATGATTAAATTGTTTTTTTCACCGTATTTTTAATTCTATTGTTTTGCGGTTGTTCACGCTAACAGCATCAATTTTGGGTTTAACTTTTGGCGCTAATACAGCATGTTTTTCTTGACCTTGGCGAATGAGTGCGGAAGGGGTATTTAATCGTTGTTGGAATTCATCCATTTTGAGCATGGCTGCCGCTGCGCCTTTGTCTGACACTTTAAGCGTGGTTTTCCCATAGGTGATACGAATTTCGCTCTCTTTTTTTCAATCCGCTAAGTAATGCCTTAGTTTGCTCTCCAGTCAGCTTATCTGGCGCGTCGTCAGAAATATGCTTGACTTTGCCTAATGATTTACCGTTTAACCAAATTTCAATGTCTTGACCGACTTGAACATCACGGTCGGCTTCACCAAATGGTAAAATAGTGAACTTTCCTTCCACTGCAGCATTTTCACCTGCTGCGCGAGTAAATAAAATAGAGACTGGGTCACTACTTTCATCCTGATAACCCGCCATACGACAAGTGCCCGTGTTATCACACACTAAATCCCAATCTTGGTAGTTTCCAATACCTTTGATTGAAGTGGCCATTGCAGCTACTGGCAATAAAGTTAATAACAATATTTTTTTCATCTCGAAGTTCCTTTTTTGATGGGCGTATTACAATAATGCTGCTGCCGCTTTATCCAAATACCATTCCGTCACCCCATTTTTTGCTTTAATTTTGGCTGCAGGATAAGGCAGGTTTTCGGCTGGCGTGGTTTGGATTTCTTTTTAAAAATATTCGCTTTGCTTTCGCCGGTGACCAAATAGGTAATGCGTTTAGCTTGTTCAATCAGTTTGGCTGTTTTAGAAATACGGATTTGACCGCTTTCAGGATGTTTTTGCAATGACAGCAAGGTTTTCATCATCAAAATTGGTTTGATGTGGGAAAAGAGAAGCGGTATGACCGTCCGTTCCCATACCTAAAATGATCCAATCAAAAACACCGTTTGGAATGACCGCACTTAATTCTTCTTCGAAGCGTTTTAGTTCAAAGTGCGGTTCATTTTCACCACGAATTCGATGAATATTTTCTTCTGGAATTTGAATGTGATCGAATAAGAGTTTTTGCACTTCACCATAGTTGCTTTCTGAATCAGTTGGTGGAACCATACGATCATCACCCCACCAAAAATGCATATTTTTCCAGTTAATTTGTTCCGCATAAGGCGTTTTGACTAAGGTTTTAAATAACAACTTAGGTGTTGAACCACCAGAAAGGGAAATATGTACGGGATGATTTAATTGGCTATAAATCACAAATTCTTGGGCGATCTTTTCAACAGCGTGTTGAGCTGTTGGGAAGGTAATGGTGTTCATGTTTGCTTCTCTTTATATTGGATATAAGCCTTCTTCCGCTTGTAGGGAAGAAGGCTTGCGATTAATGATTAAACCTTTTTCTTCATTTTGCCACTTGGTTTACGCCATACGCGACCACTTTTCGCGATGAGTTTTTCGGCTGCAACTGGTCCCCACGTGCCGGCTTCATATTCGTAAACTCGACCGCCTGCTTCTTTGTAATTCAAAAATTGGTTGAACGAATTTCCATGCAGCGTGTACGGCATCAGTACGCGCAAAGAGTGTCGCATCGCCTTTCATGGCATCAAGCAATAAGCGCTCATAAGCTGTCAGGACTTGGTCATCGGCTAAATCAGCATAACGGAAATCCATTGATACTTCTTTGGCTTCAAAGCCTGCTCCTGGTTTTTTCAAACCGAAACGCATTGAAATCGCTTCATCGGGTTGAATACGGATGATCAATTTATTCTCAGGCGCATTTTGACTGAATACCGGATGTGGTGTCGTTTTTAAAGTGAATCACAATTTCCGTCACACGTGCCGGTAAGCGTTTACCTGTACGCACATAGAAAGGCACGCCTGCCCAACGCCAGTTTTCAATTTCGCAACGTAACGCCATAAAGGTTTCCGTGCGAGAGTTAGCTGGCACGCCTTTTTCTTGTAAATAGCCTTTGACTTCTTTGCCATCAATTTCGGCTGCGGTGTATTGACCAAGCACTAAGTTATGTTCAACGTCATCTTGCGTTAATGGACGTAGAGAATGCATGACTTTGGCCACTTCATCACGCATTGAGTTCGCATTGATGATTGCAGGTGGTTCCATGGCAACCATGGCTAAAACTTGTAATAAGTGGTTTTGGAACATATCGCGCATTGCACCGGAGCCATCATAATAGCCACCACGATCCTCCACGCCAATCGCTTCAGCGCCAGTAATTTCCACATAATCAATGAAATTACGGTTCCAAAGTGGCTCGAACCAACCATTTGAGAAACGCAAGACAAGTAGGTTTTGCACGGTTTCTTTACCAAGATAATGGTCGATACGGTAGATTTGATGTTCTTCAAAGAAACGGTGAATTTGTACGTCTAATTGTTTTGCGGTTTTGGCATCATAACCAAATGGTTTTTCCACAATAATACGCTTCCAACCCTCTTTTTCTGTATTTAAACCATGAGCTGCAAGGCATTCTGGAATCACACCATATAAGCTTGGTGGCGTTGACATATAGTAAAGGGTGTTGCCATTCGTTTGATATTTAGTATGTAATTCTTCTAAACGTGGGACTAATTTTTCCGTAATCGGCCGCATCAGATGTGTTTACCGCTTGGTAATAGAGATGGTTACAGAATTCTTCGAGCGTTTCAGGCGTAGTTTCTTCTGTTTGAAGAAGTGCTTCGCGCATTTTCTCACGGAAAGTGTCATCGTTTAATTCTGTGCGAGCAACACCCAATACAGAAAAATTGGTTTAAACGCCCAAATTTGAAAAAGATTATAAAGTGCTGGAATGAGTTTGCGGTGCGTTAAATCACCAGAAGCACCAAAAAAATTACGATACAGTTATTATTCGTTTGCATATTATTCCTTATTGTTCCGAGTCGTGTTTTTAAATAATGCAATATATTACTGCACTTTACCAATCGAACCAATCAATTAAATTGAAAGACAGATGCCCAATTTTGTGTATTATCTGACACCATCACAAAGTTTGGATTAATTAAACTTTCACGCTGGTTATAGGTGAGTGGCTGAAATTGTGGATCGAAAATTCCACCATTGATTTCAGCTAATAAGATTTCAGCGCCTGCCGTATCCCATTCGCCAGTTTTACCGAGTCGAACATAGCAATCAACAGCTCCCTCAGCAACCAAACCGCTTTTCAAACTGCTGGAACCCACCACCGTAAATTCGCATGCCAAATTCTTTGCTAAAATTGACCGCACTTTTTCTTGTGAGGTAGTGGCGCCTACGGCGATTTTTAACGGTTTGGTGAGATCAATTTTTCTGGGTTGTAAGGTTTTTATTTCTTTGTTGCTTTGCTTGAATGCCCCAAAACCTTTCATTGCGTAATAGGTGATATTCAAAATAGGGAAGTGGATAACACCCAGTACAGGTTGATGGTTTTGTACGAGTGTAATCAATACGGAGAATTGATCTGTGCGATCAATAAATTGCTGCGTGCCATCAAGGGGATCGATTAGCCAATAAGTTTGCCAAGTTTGGCGTTGTTCAAAGGGAATATTGCAGTTTTCCTCTGAAAGAACAGGAATGTCGGGGAAAAGTGCGGTCAGTTTTTCGATTAAAAACTGACTGACAAATAAATCCGCCTCTGTGACAGGTGTGTTATCCGATTTGGTTTGTATTGCCACATCCCGTTGGTAAAAACGAGTCAAATGTTTTCCCGCTTCATTGGCAAGCGAGCGGACTTGATCGAGAAGAGATTGAGATAATTGCATATTTATTCTCTACTTTGATTTCGGTAATAACAAGGAGAGGAAAATTGTCGTATAGATTGCCATGATGGCAGAGCCGCCTAAGATGAAGGATATACGGTCAGTGAGGTATTTCGTATTTGGTGCGATCACGACATTACCGATACTCCAATAACAAAAAAATAATGATAAATGAAAAAAAGGAGAATCTTCTTCCAGTGATGGCGTAGATAGCCTCGGCATTTGGCAACGTAAGCATTGATTATCGCCGGAACAGTGAGAGGCCAAAATGTCAGAAAGAAACCAAATAACGCAGAGTCGAAATAACCTTCTCTGTAGTCGTCTAGGTCGAAAAGGACATAAGCTATAACACTGCCTATTAGCTGCGTAACTAGTGGGAAAATAATAATCGCTTTTAAATAAGGGGATTGAGTTGACACCTTAAGCTCCTAGAAAAATAGGCTATCCGAGGACAGCCTATTTTCATCCATTATTTTGATTTCTTCGCACGTAATACACGAGAAACGAAAATAAAGACACCGAAGATAAACACGGCAAGACCGAGTAATTCGCCCATATTATCCCAGTTTTCTAACGCTAAGGCTAATGGTGCTTCAGATCCGCCAGATGTTACAGATGCCGCGATAATGAAGGCTAAGATAACGCCCATTAAGCTTTCACCAACAATTAAACCTGCCGCGAAAAGTGTACCGAAACGTTCTGCTTTTTTCTCCACTTCTGTATCGTTAGTGCGTTTTGCATAGCTCTTAATATTGCGTGTGAGAAGCCATGCCATCACCGCACCGACTACAACAGGCATATTGATTGATGGTGGAAGGTAAATACCAATACCAACCGCTAATACTGGTAGCGCGAAGCGGCCGTTAGTGGTTTTACGCATAAGCGCATCAATAATGATTAATACCACACCCAAGCCTACACCACTTAAAATGTAAGTCCATTCTAATTGATTGGTGAAAATACCTTTTGAAATAGTGGTCATAATGGTCGCTTGCGGTGCAGAAAGTGCTTGTGTTGGATCCATGTCTGGACGTGGTAATGCACCCGTGAAACCATAAGCGTGGTATAAAATTTCTAATACCGGCGCAATCACCAATGCACCAACGAAACAACCAATGATTAACGCAACCTGTTGTCTCCAAGGAGTTGCTTCAACTAAAAGACCGGTTTTTAAGTCTTGTAAGTTATCGTTTGAAATGGTTGCTGTGGTTAAAACAATAGATGCCGTGAACAAGGTCAATGCGGTTAAGAATTTTTGACCGTCTGCCGTTTCAAATAAGCCACTGCTTTTACCAATGGTCACTAAAACAAGTGAAATGACGATAACGGAAATAATCCCGATACCTGAAATAGGGCTAGAGGATGAACCAACTAATCCCGCCATATACCCTGATGCTGCAGCAACGAAGAAACCAATTAACACCGCGAGTAGAGTACAAACTACCACTAATAACACAGCAAGTTCAGCAGAAATTGGTGCCGCTGCAACGAAGTGATATAAGGAAATCACGATTAACACAACAGTCGCCAATAAAATATAAATAATGGTTTTTGGCGATAAATCGATATCAATACGATTTTCTGATTCAGCTTGTGAACCTTTTAACATACGGAAAGAATGAACCATCCCTTCAATCATTGGTTTGAGAAGGATTAATAATGTCCAAATCGCTGCAATACCGATAGTACCCACACCAATAAAGCGTACTTTGGTTTTCCATTCGGTCATGGCATAGCTCACGATTGACGCATCGGTTGGCATATCGCCGGTTGCCGTAAAATAAGGCACAGCCACACCCCATGCAAGGAATGTACCGAATAACATTGCAAGACCGCCCACGATACCGATTAAGTAACCCGCACCTACTAATGCAAGAGAGAAACCCATCGGTAATTGGAAAACGGCTTTGCCGTTAGAGAACCATGCACTTGCGCTGTCAGACATGACACGTAATGCGTTGGTTAGGAACGCAACGGTTCCTGCAAAAATACCGCCATAAGCGATATCTTTTACACCACTGTCGCTTTCGTCATTATTGCCTGCTTTTAAGATTTCAGCTGCCGCCACACCTTCAGGGTAAGGTAAGTCGCTGTTTACCACCATCGCACGACGTAGTGGAATAGTGAATAGTACGCCCAACGTACCGCCAGAGGCACAGATAAGCACAGTTTGCCAGAATGGGAATTCCTGCCAGTAACCCATCATTAATAAACCTGGAAGAACGAAAAATAACAGAAGACAATGTCCCCGCTGATGAAGCTTGGGTTTGCACCATGTTGTTTTCTAAGATACTGGAATCCTTGAAGAATTTTAAAATTGCCATAGAAATTACGGCAGCCGGAATGGAGGAGGCGAAAGTCATCCCCACTTTAAGACCCAAATAAACGTTAGATGCAGTGAAGATCACTGTAATTAACGCTCCAAGGAACATTCCTCGGAAGGTCAATTCTTTTTAAATTATCATGAGACATAAATTTTTCCTATTTATTTTTTTGAAAAAAATGACTATACACTCTCAAAAAAAGAATAATTATTCAAGTTTTTATTTAAAGTTAATCGCTTGTAATTAGAATTTATCTAAATTTATTCGATTTATTTACGTTTTTTTTAAATAATCTCGTAAGGTATAAAGTGCGGTTAAGTTTCTTGCCTCATTAAATTCATCACTCACCAATAGGGCATCAAGTTGAGATAAAGGGTAACGCACGATTTCTAGTGGTTCGGGCTCATCGCCTTCCAGTTGATTTGGGTATAGATCTTCACCCTAATAAAACATGCATTTTGTGCCCCATGATTTGTGGATTGATCTTCATGGTGCGTAAAAATGTCCATTTTTTTGCACCAAAACCAATTTCTTCCTGCAATTCACGATTTGCACTTTGTTCGGGCGTTTCTCCCGTATCCATTCCACCTTTTACAAAACCGAGTTCATATTGTTCTGTTCCAACCGCATATTCGCGAACCAAGAGGAGATTCTCTCCATCAATTGCAATCACCATGACAGAATCGCGATTAAAAGGGCGGAAACGTTCATAAGTGCGGTCAATTCCGTTGGAGAATTTGAGTTCGACGGTTTGAATTTCAAATAAACGGGATTTTGCCACCGTGGAAAGGGAGAGAATGTGTGGAAGTTGTTTTTTTCATGATATTAGCCCTATTATCTTGTTATTGGCTCATCATACGCAAAGTGAGAGAAATAGGAAGAGTTATGGCTGAAAATAACGAAGTACGATTAGATAAATGGCTTTGGGCGGCGCGTTTTTACAAAACCCGTAGCATTGCGAAAGCGATGATTGAAGGGGGAAAAGTGCATTACAACGGTCAACGAGCTAAAGTGAGTAAAAATGTAGAAATCGGTGCCATGATTAAGTTACGTCAAGGCAGCGATGAAAAAGAAATTGAAGTGATTGCGTTGAGTGACCAACGCCGTGGTGCCCCTGAAGCCCAATTGCTTTACCAAGAAACGGCACAGAGTGTGAAAAAAACGCGAAGAAATGGCATGGGCAAGAAAAAAATAATGCACTTTCGATGCCACATCCTGATCGTCGTCCAAAACAAAAAAAGAACGTCGAGATTTATTGAAATTTAAACACCAAGATGAGTTCTAGAAAACAAAAGTGCGGTCGAATTTGACCGCACTTTTTTGTGATTAATGATTTTTATGACTTGTACTGTACAGAATTTTGTCGGTATAAGCCATGGCAATCGCTGAAATCAAGAAAGAAAAATGAATGATCACTTCCCACATGATTGTTTTTTCAGGAATTTTTGAGGCATTCACAAAGGTTTGCAATAAGTGGATAGACGAAATACTGATAATTGACATAGAAAGTTTGACTTTCAGTACAGTTGCATTCACATGGCTCATCCATTCAGGTTGATCAGGATGGTTTTTTGTACGAAGTTTTGAAACAAAAATCTCGTATCCGCCTAATGTCACCATCACCAATAAGTTCGCAATCATCACCACATCAATGAGATTGAGGACGGCGAGCATAATGGTGTCTGCATCCATTTCATTAACATTAGTGATGAGATACCACAAGTTTTTCATAAACTTGTAGGCATAGATGCCTTGCACGACAATTAAACCTAAGTAAATAGGCACTTGTAACCAACGACTTGCAAAAATCGTTTTGCTTAGAAAAACTAGTTTGTTCATTATATTTTTGCACATGGATCCGAGATTTCTTTTTTTGTTCCGTTGCCATAAAAATTCCTCATAAATAAAAATTCAAATAAAAAAGCGGCAAGAAAATAGCCGCTTTTAAAGAAAAATTCAACCGATGTTTTTTATTTTACCTCATTCTCGGTAGTGATAAGGGATAGGCGCGTTAAATCCACGTCATTATTGAGCAATTCAACGTTTGGCATGCTCTTGTTAGCTTTCGCTGACAAGTCTTTAAAGCGTTCCACTTTCCCCACTAAACCTTGTTGTCCCACAAGGGCAGTGACAGTGCTGTTGTATTGATTGCTCACAGTGGAAAGGGTGTTGCCCAGTTTGTTTAAGCGTTCTGCCACCAAGCAAATCTGGTTGTAAATTTCACCTGCTTTTTCCGCGATTTCTTTAGCCTCAGCATTACCTCGTTCGATACGCCACAAATTCGCCACAGTACGTAAAATTGGCATGAGAGTCGTGTGTGAAACCATAATGACATTTTTCTCGTAGCCATAATTAAATAGACTTGGGTCTAATTTTAAGGCTTCAATATAAGCGGGTTCCACTGCAATGAACATCAAGACAAAATTAGGACTGCGCATGCCAATCAAATTGCTGTAATCCTTGCGGTGCAAGTCATCAATGTGATTTTTCAGGGCTTTAATATGCTCCCTTAGTAAACGCTCACGTTCAAATTCATCCTCAGAATTGACCGCACTTTCGTAAGCATTCAATGACATTTTGCTATCGATGATAATATTTTTTTCTCATCAGGTAAATTGAGCACAAAATCAGGATAGTTTCGACCGCCTTGTTCATCTTTAAAATGGGCCTGCGCACTGTAATGCACGTTTTCAATCAAACCTGCCAACTGAAGTGCGCGTTCAAGTTGCACTTCTCCCCAGTTGCCTAAGGTTTTCTTTTTCACCTTTTAAGGCTGAAGTTAAATTATTGGCCTCTTGCGACATATTTAAGCCAATTTCCAATACTTTTTTTGATTTCCGCTTCTAAGCCCGCATTGCCTTTTACGGATTCTGAATGGATTTCATTGACTCGTTTTTTTGGAAACCTTCAATTTGCTCACGGAAAGGCTTCAACAAGGTTTCCAATGCGGTTTGATTGGTTTGATTAAAGGATTGGCTTTTTTTCTTCCAAAAATGCGGTTGGCCAGATTTTGGAATTCCACACCTAGCTGTTGTTTGGATTGCTCAATATGCTGTTGCTGTTCAGCAAAAATGTTTTTTTCTTTTTTTCGGAAAGGGTGGTTTTGAGCTCCGTTAATTCTTGTGAAAGTGCGGTCAATTTTTTTCCTGCGTTTTTTTGCTGCTCTTGTTCTTTTCGTAGCACATTTTCTTGCGCTTGTTGTAATTGACCTTGCAAACTGTCGGCTTGTGCTGACGCGATCCCAAATCGTTCTTTTTAATGCGGTGATTTGCCCGCCAATTTGATCGTGGCGGAGCTGTTCCTCATCCAATTCTTTTTTTCTAAATATTGGATTTTTTTCATCACGTTCATTAAGACGAGTTTGTAAGCCTTCCGCATGAGTTTGCGCTTTAACGGCTTGTTGTTCTAATTGATTTTTTTGACTGCGCTTAAAGCATCAAAAACGCTCAGCTAATTGGTTGTAATCACCGATGGTTTTTATTGAGATCTTGTTGTAATTCTTGCGTATCTCGTTTGCTGCGGCTTAATAGAAAAAAAGCATCACAATGCTAATAAAAACCAGCACGGCAATGATGATTAAATATTGATTAGGCGTGAATTCTGACATAAATAGGCTCCTGGAAACAGAAAAATTTTAGCATATTCCCAGAAACTTTTTAAAAATTAAGATTGTTAATTAGATAAGAAAAGTGCGGTCAAAAAAATAACCGCACTTTTTTTAGGAAGATTAGTAGTTTGAGTTAATCAATACTTCTTCACCGTAGCCACCAAGGGTTGGCATTGGTTGGTAAGTTGAGTTTGCTGCACGCATTAAACGAATACCGCGAATACCCGCTTCTTTTGCAGCGAGAATATCGTCATCACTGTCACCATAGTGAATACTCACTTTGTGCTCAATAATACCCGGTGTTTTGTTATATTTAGTTGGAAGTTTGCGACCGCCCATGAATTCTACAGGGTGCATATCTTTAATATTAAAGGCTTTTTGTAGCACAGGTGTCACACCATCTTTATCGCCCGCTGTACGACCGGTAATAAAAATAAATTTGGTCACCACGTGCTTGGTGCATATTAATTAAATCCACCGCAATTTGTTTTGGAATGGAATATTGGTCACAACCTGCATTCACTTCATTCCAGAAATCTTGATTTTTTTAAGTAATCATTTTTACCTGAGAGTATTTTTTTCTTGGCCGTGATAGAAACAAGGGCTACTGAAAAGTACAGTATCGTCAATGTCGAAGCTCACATTAATTGGTGCTTTGCCTTCTAATTCTTTTTTCAACTGCTCAACAGAGATCCAGTGAATCGGTTTTTGCTCTGTCATTTCACGAGCATTCGTACCTTGTTCAGTGTAAGGTTCTTTGTTTGATGCAAAAGTAGAGGCTGAGCTTGCCGCTAAAATTGCAATGGCAGAAAGTTTAAGTAAATTTTTTTCATGTTTTTCCTCATTAAGTAGTTTGTTTTATTTGTAACAAATCATATTCCTTTAAAAATAAAGGTGTGAAATAATAGCAATCGTTTGCTATTTAAAAAAAGTGATCTTTGTCACATTTTTTTAAACTGATTGTCTAATAAAGCATCAAAGAAAAATTTTCCCTTGAATTTGGTGGAATCGATCGCCATATAACGAGTAACTTTTCTTAAAAGAAGGATTAAAAGAATGACAACAATTGTAAGCGTACGTCGTAATGGCCAAGTGGTTGTTGGGGGCGATGGACAGGTTTCACTAGGTAATACAGTGATGAAGGGGAATGCCCGCAAAGTACGCCGTTTATATAATGGCAAAGTTTTAGCTGGTTTCGCAGGCGGCACTGCTGATGCGTTCACCTTATTTGAATTATTTGAGCGTAAATTAGAAATGCATCAAGGGCATTTGTTAAAAAGCCGCTGTGGAATTAGCCAAAGATTGGCGAACCGATCGTGCGTTACGCAAGTTAGAAGCAATGCTGATTGTAGCGGATGAAAAAAAGAAAGTTTAATCATTACCGGTATTGGTGATGTAGTTCAACCAGAAGCTGATCAGATTTTAACTATTGGTTCAGGCGGTAATTATGCATTATCGGCAGCCCGTGCGTTGGTAGAAAATACCGATTTATCAGCTCGTGAAATTGTAGAAAAATCTTTAAAAATTGCGGGTGATATTTGCGTGTTCACCAATACGAATTTCACTATCGAAGAATTACCGAATAAATAAGGAAGAATTATGTCTGAAATGACCCCTCGTGAAATTGTTTCCGAATTAGATCAACATATTATCGGCCAAAAAGAGGCGAAAAGAGCGGTTGCGATCGCGTTGCGTAACCGTTGGAGAAGAATGCAGTTGCAAGAGCCACTTCGCCATGAAGTGACCCCTAAAAATATTTTAATGATTGGGCCAACAGGTGTGGGTAAAACCGAGATTGCGCGTCGTCTTGCAAAATTAGCCAATGCACCTTTCATTAAAGTGGAAGCGACGAAGTTCACCGAAGTGGGCTATGTGGGGAAAGAAGTGGACTCCATTATTCGTGATTTAACCGATAGTGCGATGAAATTGGTTCGCCAACAAGAAATTGCGAAAAAAATCGTGCGAAAGCAGAAGATGCGGCTGAAGATCGTATTTTAGATGCGTTGCTACCACCACCAAAAAAATCAATGGGGTGAAGTGGAAAACCACGATACCAATAGCAGCACTCGCCAAGCGTTCCGTAAAAAATTACGTGAAGGGCAGTTAGACGATAAAGAAATCGAAATTGATGTGTCTGCGGGCGTTTCAATGGGTGTGGAAATTATGGCACCTCCAGGCATGGAAGAAATGACTAATCAGTTGCAATCCATGTTCCAAAGCCTGGGTTCGGATAAAACTAAAAAAACGCAAAAATGAAAAATTAAGGATGCGTTAAAAACCTTAATTGACGATGAAGCGGCCAAATTGATTAATCCAGAAGAATTGAAACAAAAAAAGCCATTGATGCAGTTGAGCAAAATGGTATCGTGTTTATTGATGAGATCGATAAGATCTGTAAAAAAGGCGAATACAGTGGTGCCGATGTTTCACGAGAAGGTGTGCAACGTGACTTATTGCCATTGGTAGAAGGCTCAACGGTTAATACCAAACACGGGATGGTGAAAACCGATCATATCCTCTTTATTGCATCGGGTGCATTCCAAGTGGCGCGTCCATCAGATTTAATCCCTGAATTGCAAGGTCGTTTGCCGATTCGTGTTGAATTGTCTGCATTAACAGCAGAAGACTTTGAGCGTATTCTAACTGAGCCAAATGCGTCTTTAACGGAGCAATATAAAGCGCTCATGGCAACAGAAGGCGTGAGCATTGAATTTACACAAGATGCTATTAAGAAAATTGCCGAAGCAGCCTTCCGTGTGAATGAGAAAAACGGAGAATATTGGTGCAAGACGCTTACATACCGTTATGGAACGTTTAATGGATAAAATCTCATTTGATGCGAGTGAAATGGACGGACAAACCGTGAATATCGATGCCGCTTATGTGATTGATGCTTTAGGTGAAGTGATTGAAAATGAAGATTTAAGTCGATTCATTCTGTAATTAAATATAAGATAAAGAAAAAAAGTGCGGTTATTTTTAACCGCACTTTTTTTGTCTCTTAAATGATGAAGATTAGTGACCGCCGCAACCACAGCCGCCATGGCCGTGTCCGTGATCATGCTCGTGTTTATGACCACCGCCACAGCAACCGCCGTGTCCATGATCGTGATCATGGTGGTGATGACCGTGACCGCCACAACCGCAGCCGTGACCATCTTCATCATCGTGATGATGGTGATGATCGTGTGCACCATGTACGTGACCGTGAGCAATTTCTTCTAATGTTGCTTCACGAGTACCAACAACTTCAACAGTGAAGAGTAATTCTTGACCCGCTAACATGTGGTTACCATCAACCACCACTTCATCGCCATCCACTTCAGTGATCACAACAGGAACAGGGCCGATATCTGTATCTGCTAAGAAACGCATACCAACCACCACTTCATCAACGCCTTGGAATACCTCTTTTGGTACACGTTGAACCATGTTTTCATTGTATTCGCCGTAGCCTTCTTCTGGTTGAACACGTACTTCAAATTTGTCGCCAACTTCTTTACCTTCTAAGGCATTTTCAAGACCAATGATTAAGTTATTGTGGCCTTGTAAATATTCTAATGGTTGATTTGCTGGTGCTTCATCAACTAATACACCGTCTTGAGTACGTACTTGGTAAGCGATACTCACAACCGTATTTTTTGCTACTTTCATATTGTTTTCCTTATTAAAAAAATCGTCGTTCATTGTATAGAAAATTATTCTTTAAGCAATGCAATTCGCGCATTCACACTGACTTTAATTTTCTCTTTGCCACTTTGAGTGTAAGTTTCATCTTTCCCACTCGAGTATAAACTTTTAGAGCTTAGTTCGGCTGCAGCATAAGGGCGGAAATCAGCGACTGAATCATTAGCTGAGGAAATTTCAAGGTTCTGTATGCGATAACCTTTCATCTGCAAGGATTCTTGAACTAAGAGTGCTTTATCTTTAAGTTTTGCTAAAGCTTCTTTGGTTAATTCATTTTCTAAACTACTTAATTTCACGAGAAACAGAGGCATTGACCTGAGCAATGGCCAATACGCCATCTAGTTCATTTACTAATGTTGATAATGCTTGAGAGTCTTTACTTTCTAAGGTTAATCCTGCATGCGCAATCCAACCTTGCTGTTTGCCTTTATTATCGTAACGAACCATGGTATTACGAGAATTATCAGTAATTTCGACCGAGCTCTGTGCTTTCGCTAATTCAATGGCTTTATTCATTTTTTCTGCCATGGTTTTATTGAGCGCGGATAAATCATTGCCTTCCGCTTGGTAAAAAAGGGAGACTTGCAATAAATCACGTTCTACTGCTTTTTCTGCTTCAACAGTAAAGGTTACATCAGCTGGATAATTCGGTACGGGTTCTTCTGCAAAAGAAGCTATAGGTAAGGCAAGTAATGCCAAAGAAAGTGCTTTGAGTTTCATTTTTTCATTCCTATTTGGGTAAGATAAAAAAATTAAGGGCGATTAACTCCCACCACATTATTAATGTAAACGTTCGTTGTCGTCTTCGACATCTTCATCGTCAAAAAAATTCGCCGTCATCGCCGTATTCATCATCTTCCGCATTTGGATCTTCAAAAATACGTGCCCCAGCCATCATAAATACCTTTGTATTTTTTTCGACTAATGGTAAAAATTTCTTTTTTTGTTGTGCATCGATAATTTCGGGCTTTAATTCCACTTCGCTGATGATGTCAAAACAGAAAAATCACCTTACCACTTTCATCTTCAAATTCTTCTGCTTCTGATACTTCATAGCCGGCTTTGAAAGCATCCACGGCAATTTTTTCTAAGGTATCAAAAATCATAATGGGCGATGTGATGTTCGATAATATAAAGGGCATCCGGATCGCTGCCATCATTTAATAAGTCCGTAATGATTTCACGGGTTTCTTCTTGAAGTTCGTTAAAGTTCGTCATAAGGCATTCCTTTTGTCAGAAAAAGTGCGGTCATTGTAGGGGATAAAGATGAAAATGTCGCTAAAAATTTATTCTCATTTCAGTTTGCCTTGAAGGGGCGGAAAGGTTAAAATTCTGCGCGAATAAATTGTGCTTAATTTGCCCAGCTGATCACGCTATTTATTGCAGCGAAAAAAGTTGGGCTTTCTTATTTTAGAACGAAAAAAATGGTCAAACATCTCCCTTATTTCACCTTAAAAACACCGCCAAAAACAACCGCACTTTTAAAGCAAGAGTTTGCTGATTTTATTGTTAAAGAAGATCTGGGTTATGAAATATCAGGCGAAGGCGAATTTGTGGCGGTAAAAATCCGTAAAACGGATTGTAATACATTGTTTGTAGGCGAAAAAAACTTGCCAAGTTTGCGGGTATTTCTGATCGAAATATGGGATATGCCGGTTTGAAAGATCGTCATGGCATCACCGAACAATGGTTTTTGTTTGCAAATGCCTGGCAAAGAAACGCCTGATTTTAGTCAATTTCAATTGGAAGGTGTCGAGATTTTTAGACGTCACTCGCCATAATCGTAAAAATTCGCACAGGTAGTCTTCAAGGGAATGCTTTTTGAGATTTTTATTGCGCAGTGCAAAAAGAAAGCGACGAATTAAATGAACGTTTAAATTTTGTGGCGAAATATGGTTTCCCTAACTACTTCACCGAACAACGTTTTGGTCGAGATGGCCATAATCTGACTCAAGCGATTCGTTGGGCGAAAGGAGAGATTAAGGTCAAAGATCGTAAAAAAACGCAGTTTTTACCTTTCAGCGGCTCGCAGCGAAATTTTTTTAATTTAGTTGTAGCAGAACGAATTGAACAAAATGTGGCAGATCGGGTTCTAAGAGACGATATTGTGCAATTAAACGGATCGCACAGTTGGTTTTAAGGCCGATGAAAAATGAAGATTTAGTGGTTTTACAGCAACGTTTAAACGAGCAAGACATTTTGCTCACTGCACCTTTAATAGGAGAAGAAAATTTATCTGCAAGTGCGGTTGAAAAATCAAGTGGTTTTTAGAACATCAAGTTTTCCAAGAATTAATGAAACAAGAAAGAATGAAAAGCCGCTCGCCGCCCTTTATTAATGCAAGCAAAAGATTTCCAATGGGTGTTTGTTGAAGAAGGATTAAAGCTCTCATTTTATTTGCCGGCAGGGAGTTATGCGACTGCATTGGTGCGAGAGTTAGTGAATATTAAGGAAGAAGAATAATGCGAATTTTAGTCAGCAATGATGACGGTTTCCACGCCGAAGGGATTCAAGTTTTAGCAAAAGAATTACAAAAAATTGCCGATGTGGTGATCGTCGCGCCGGATCGGAATCGCAGCGCAGCATCAAGCTCATTAACGCTTGTTGAGCCGCTTCGCCCTCGTCATTTAGATTGCGGTGATTATTGTGTGAATGGCACCCCTGCAGATTGTGTGCATTTGGCTTTAAATGGTTTTTTATCTGGCCAAGTGGATCTTGTGGTATCAGGCATTAATGCGGGTTGTAATATGGGGGATGATACGATTTATTCCGGTACTTTGGCTGCTGCATTGGAAGGGCGTCATTTAGGATTGCCAGCCATTGCTGTCTCTTTGGATGGTCGTCAGCATTATGAAACAGCCGCTCGTGTGGTGTGTGATTTAATTCCGAAATTACATCCTCAATTATTGAATAAACGCGAAGTGATCAATATTAATGTGCCAGACTTGCCCTACGAAGAACTTAAAGGCATTAAAGTCTGTCATTTAGGCTATCGTACATCTGCAGCTGAAGTGATTAAACAAGAAGATCCTCGTGGCGAAAATATCTATTGGATTGGTCCGTCAGGCTTGCCTGAATATGATGGTGAAGGTACAGATTTCCATGCGGTAAAAAATGGTTATGTTTCCATTACACCAATTCAAACCGATCTTACGGCTCATCAGTCAATTGCTGCTTTACAAGATTGGCTGGAAAGTGAATAATGTGCCATTTTGAAACGAATTTTTCCCCATTGAACCCATGAAGGATAAGTGAATGAATATTTTTGGTGCGATGTACGATAAAACGATGCAATGGTCCAAACATCGCTTTGCCGTGTTTTGGTTATCCTTTGTGAGTTTTATTGAAGCCATTTTCTTTCCAATTCCACCCGATGTGATGTTGATTCCAATGTCAATGTCAAAGCCGAAAAGTGCGTTTCGTTTTGCACTTTATACAGCGGTCGCTTCTGTAGTGGGGGGAATGATTGGTTATGCTATCGGCTATTATGCCTTTGATTGGGTTCAAGGCTATATTCAACAATGGGGTTACCAAGCCGCTTGGGAACAGGCCATGGCGTGGTTTAAAGAATGGGGCGTGTTAGTGGTCTTTGTCGCTGGTTTTAGTCCAATTCCTTATAAAATTTTTCACCATTTGCGCAGGCGTGATGCAAATGGCGTTTATCCCCTTTGTGATTACCGCGTTTGTATCGCGTTTTGCTCGTTTTATTTTAGTGGCAAAACTCGCCGCATGGGGCGGAGAAAAATTCGCCGCGAAATTACGTAAATCCATTGAAGTCATTGGTTGGAGTGTCGTTGCTTTAGCCGTGATTATTTATATTATTTTAAAATAACAGGATGACCTTTTTTATGAATAAATTACTCTTTATTATCTCGAGTGCATTACTGATTTCAGCTTGTACGGGAGAGCCGAAAAAAACAAGATCCCGATGCATTGCCAGATGGTATTATGCAACCAGTAGAAGGAACGGGAGCCGTTGCCGGCGGTAGCTTTATGCCGGAAATTGAACAGAATTCAATGCCAAATCAAATGAAATAAATTTAATGTTAAAGGAAGAATAAATGAAAAAAATCGTTTTTATTGCTCCCTGTGAGTATTGCTATTTTAACGGCTTGTAGTTCAAATAGCCCTGCGCCAATCGAAAATGTGGATGGCACACTTTCTCCAGGTGTAATGCAACCTGTCGATAATAACTCTAGCGGTACATGGCAGCCAGAAATCCAACAAAAATACCATGCCAAGTACAATGGGCGGCAGCGTGCCAACGGGAACTCAAACACCACAGCCAAGTTTCCAACCAACTTATCAACCGGTACAACAGCCAGCAGCAACTCAACCACAGCCTGCTCCAGCACCGGTTCAGCCGCAAACTAAGACGGTAACTAAAACAGTTTCTGATTGTACCAGCTCAGGTGCAATCAACGTGCCGCGTAATCCAAATACCAATGCACCAGATTACAGCCAAATTCAAAAAGGTTCATACAAAGGAAACACCTATAAAGTAAACAAAGGCGATACCATGTTCTTAATCGCTTACTTAACGGGTATGGACGTAAAAGATTTGGCGAGCATAAACAATATGAAAGAGCCTTACAGCTTAAGTGTGGGCCAAACATTAAAAATTTCAAATTGTTCAACCAAAACAATCACCACAACAGTTCCAGTGAAAACTACCGCACCAGCAGCACCTGCTGAGCCAGAAGTGACTTATACACCAGGTGCAAATGGCACACAAATTGGTTCTGATGGTACAGTAATTGGCCCTATTAAATCAGGTGTGGGTAACGGTGAACCTTCAAAACCAGTTTTCACAAACAATACGCCTAGCACACCAGCAACGACGACAACACAAGTAGAAACTACAAACAATACACCAGTTAATGCAAATGTTGTGGCACCAGTTGCGTCGAATATTGCATGGCAATGGCCAACCCAAGGTAACGTGATCCAAGGTTTCTCTAATACCGATGGTGGTAACAAAGGGGTTGATATCAGTGGTTCACGCGGCCAAGCAGTTAAAGCAGCAGCGAACGGTCGTGTTGTGTATGCGGGTAACGCGTTACGTGGCTATGGTAACTTAATCATCATCAAACATAACGATGATTTCTTAAGTGCTTATGCGCACAACGACAAGATCCTTGTGAGCGATCAACAAGAAGTGAAAGCGGGTCAAGAGATTGCGAAAATGGGTAGCACAGGAACCAATGCTGTGAAACTTCACTTTGAGATCCGTTATAAAGGTAAATCTGTCGATCCAGTTAGATACTTACCGAGAAGATAATCTTTTCTCAGAAAAAAGTGCGGTTAAAAATGACCGCACTTTTTGTTATACTCTCACCAATTTTTTCTCAATGCTTAGAATCTAAGGTTAATTTAATGCGTACAAGTCAATATTTATTCTCAACACTAAAAGAAACCCCGGCTGAAGCGGCCATTGTGAGCCATCAATTAATGCTTCGTGCGGGGATGATTCGTCCTCTTGCTTCTGGTCTCTATAACTGGATGCCAACAGGCTGGCGTGTGCTTCGTAAAGTAGAAAAAATCATCCGTGAAGAAATGGATAAAAGCGGCGCGCTTGAAATCAAAATGCCAGTAGTGCAACCAGCAGAATTATGGGAAGAATCAGGTCGTTGGGAACAATATGGCCCAGAATTACTACGTTTTGTGGATCGCGGAAACCGTAACTTTGTATTAGGGTCCAACACATGAAGAAGTGATTACGGATTTAGTTCGTCGCGAAGTGTCATCATACAAACAACTTCCGATCAATTTATACCAAATTCAAACCAAATTCCGTGATGAAGTGCGTCCTCGTTTTGGTGTAATGCGTTCGCGTGAATTTATCATGAAAGATGCGTATTCTTTCCATGCGGATCATGCTAGCTTGCAACAAACTTATGATGTGATGTACCAAACTTATAGCAATATTTTTAATCGCTTAGGTTTAGATTTCCGTGCAGTACAAGCGGACACCGGTTCTATCGGTGGTAGTGCATCACATGAATTCCAAGTGCTAGCAAACAGTGGCGAAGATGATGTGATTTTCTCTACGGAATCTGATTACGCAGCAAACATTGAATTAGCGGAAGCGGTAGCAATTGGTGAGCGTGCAACACCAACGAAAGCGATGGAATTAGTTGATACACCAAATGCAAAAAAACGATTGCTGAGTTGGTGGAACAATTCAATTTGCCAATTGAGAAAAACGGTTAAAAACCTTAATTGTAAAAGGGGCAAGCGAAGAGCAACCGTTAGTGGCATTAGTGATTCGTGGTGACCATGAATTAAATGAAATCAAAGCAGAAAAATTACCTGAAGTGGCTTCACCATTTGAGTTTGCGGATGAAGCTGTAATTAAAGCAAAAAAATTGGTGCAGGTATAGGCTCATTAGGTCCTGTTAATCTCAATATTCCGGTGATTATTGACCGTTCAGTGGCATTAGTGTCTGATTTCAGTGCTGGTGCAAACATTGATGGTAAACATTACTTCAATATCAACTGGGAACGTGATGTAGCGTTACCAAAAGTAGCTGATATTCGTAACGTAGTTGAAGGTGATCCAAGCCCAGATGGTAAAGGTACCTTATTGATTAAACGTGGTATCGAAGTCGGCCACATTTTCCAATTAGGTAAAAAATACTCAGAGGCGATGAATGCAACCGTTCAAGGTGAAGATGGTCGTCCAATGGTCGTAACCATGGGATGTTACGGTATTGGTGTAACGCGTGTGGTCGCTGCAGCGATTGAACAACATTTTGATGATCGCGGTATTGTGTGGCCAACAGATGAAATTGCGCCATTTACAGTTGCTGTCGTGCCTATGAATATGCATAAATCTGAAAGCGTTCAAGAATATGCCGAAGAATTGTACCGCACTTTACAAGCACAAGGCGTTGAGGTGATCTTTGATGACCGTAAAGAACGCCCAGGTGTGATGTTTGCTGATATGGAACTTATCGGCGTGCCACATATGGTGGTGATTGGTGAGAAAAATCTCGCAAACGGCGAAATCGAATACAAAAATCGTCGCACCGGTGAAAAAAACAAATGATTGCAAAAGATCAGTTGTTAGATTTCTTGAAAGGACAAATTAAAAGCTTAATCGAAAGCTAAAATTTATGGCATAGCTTTAGTTGCTATGCCAAGGATATATTTAATTTATAATAAACAAAACGGTTGTTGAGTTTGTCTCAGCAACCGTTTTTTGTGGTTAAAATGTTTTGCTCATTTCTAAGAATATACGGTTTTTGTCGTAACCATAGAAAGGATGATTACTTTTTTTTACTTTTTGGTAAGACCATGTAATTTTTAGGCGTAATTCCCCAGAAATAGAGATCGCGATGCCATAATGTTAACGTTGAAGCATATTCTCGATTTTTTTCTGACGAATGTTAAAAGAAATCAGCCGCTTGATAATGACGTTTAGCATATGAAAGCGTGACTCGGCTTGATATTCCCCATGACCATTCTTGTCCCCAACCAAGGCGTCCACCTGCTCGTTGGTAGGCGTTATCTTTGTCTCGAGTATTTTCACGAGAATAATCTACACCAGCAAACCAATGTTGTCCGCTTTTTCGGAACATAGAGTAATGTGTTAGAAAATAAATAATTGTTGCCGTTTAAATGTTTTCGCCAATCATAGCGTTGTTCGCCATATTCCAAAGCAGATGAAATTTGCCAACGAGGATTAAGCCAGTAGCTAATATCAAAACGTACGCCAGAGTTTTTTTAGAGTATTGTTTGAGAGCATCGCTACCGCTTGAGCCGCCACTATACCAACGTTTTTTTCGGTAAATGGTGTTAAAGCCAATTCTAAATGGGAAGTTTGATAACCTAATCCCCAACCTAAGCGCGTATTTAATTCGTTATATTTTTTTGTTATTCCAGTAGTATTTACCATTTCCATCTAAGCCTAATTTGGTGAAAAAGTTATGTGCAAGAGACCATTTTTTCTCAACACCTAACGAATAAGAAAGTCCTTGTGCACTTTCTTTGCTCCATGCTTTCCAGTTACCAATGTGAGTACCGGCTTTGGGCGCATTGTTAATATTGCTTTCATTGAGATAACTTACACCACCATAAAATTTCCATTGATCACGCTGATTTAATGCAGATAAATATTGATCAATAACTGAGGTCATTTCTGGCGTCATTTGCTCTGCACGTAATTTTTGGAACTGATCTTTTGCTGCTTCATTATCGTTATTTAAAAAGAGCGCTTGAGCAAGTTGATAACGTAAGGGCAAACTATCAGAGTATTGGGTGAATAGCGTACGATAACGTTGCGCAGCCTCACTATAGTTGCCTTTATGACGTGCATCAATAGCTTCAGCCCAGCTCAATAACACGGGATCCTTTTCAGGGAGTTCTCGATATAAAGGCAATAAAAGCGAAACAGCTTCTTCATTATTTTGTAACACTGAAGGAATCATCCCACGTACGATTAAATCAGGATGACGAGCTAGCTCTTCTTTAGTCATCGAGACTGAGCCTTCATTATTTGTCTTCGGCTGGATCGCAGGTGCTTGAAGCTTTGGCGCCGCAACCTGAATATTTTTGTCTAACGTGTCATTTTTAGATTGTGCTACCTCGGCATTTGCCCACTGAGCACACGTCATGCTTAATACTGTATATAAAAAAGTTTTTGTAAATTTCATTTGTTATCACAAGAGAAATAAAGCAAGCACAAGGCTTGCTTTATTCATATTAGGATTAAAATTAATTATTTTTTTTGAGCGCCGAATACCCCAAGGTAAGAGGCTTTTTTTCATTTACATAGCTACCAGCTAACTCACTAGCGTTATTTCCGTAGAAACGACCGACAGCTTCTGTACCTTCAGCAGTTTTACCGTTAAATTGGTTACCATCAATTTTCGCAGAAAGTTTAACCGCGTTGATATTGCCAAATGCTTTTCCATCATCTGGAGTAATAGAACCTTCAAGTGATTTATCTGCAAAGTTGACATTAAATTTTGCGTTACTTAAGCGATACGTATCAATAGCTGAACCACTAGCTGCATAACCGTGTACACCTTGTCCTACATAGGTAGCGCTACCGCTAGTTGGCATGTTGGTTGTAGGATTGATACCGTAAGAGACTAAGTAATAATTATTTAAGCCATCCTCTGTAATTAATCCCCAACGGACATTTTTATATAATGAACCGTTAACTATGCGGGTAATATTGTTAGCCGTGATTTTGAGAACCTTTCCACCCCCCATCCCGGCAGGAATTATATTAATACTTTTACCTTCAACATCTAGCACATAAAGATTTGGATTGCCAGAAATGGATGCGGTTTGAATAGTTCCGCCTTTTTTAGGTATGATGAAACCAGCATGTTTATCTGTGAGTGCTCGATTAGTATTACCACTTTGAGTATTAGGGGTTGATGGTTGAGCCACATTTTCAGCTGGAGTAGATTGGCTTGGTGTTGTCTGATTATTTGTAGACGTAGTAGTACTTGATTGCTGAGTCGTATTATTGGCAGTAGTACTTGGTTGCTGAGTCGTATTATTGACAGTAGTGCTTGGCTGAGTTTGCTCAGTTTTATTGGTTGGAACTGAAACATTTGAGTCATCACTACCACCGCCACTGCTACCACACGCAGATAATACTAAAGCAGCTAATGCTGTTGTACCAAATTTAAAAATATGATTTAAAGAAGACATACTAATATTCCTTATTTAAAAAGTAGAAGTAAAATACCTTTAAAAAGTATCTCGTAAAGCCTACCATTTCAACTTCAGTTTGTCTATAAAGTTAGTTGATTGTAAGGTTTAAGTGTTTTAATTTAAAAAAATAAATTACAATACTTATATTTTTCTTAAACCTCCCACCAAATCAACGCCCATTTGCGTTGTCCGTGTTTTATCGGTTCATTGTTTATTTGTTTTTTTGTTGATAGAATTGAGCCAAATTTTGTTTTTTTCTTTTTCGGTGAGATTGCCGAGAGAAAACTCCACAGAATTTAATAAATCCTCAAAGGTGTCGCCTTGGAAAATGCCCCTGACTCCGTTTCAATAAAACTCACATTCGCGTGAATGCCTTTTTGGTAAAGACGATTAACTAAATAGATATAAGTTGGAAAGCCCACATCATCACGACCAATGGCTTCAAATACGCCTTCATCGAGAAAATGGCGTTGTGTCACTGAGGTTAAAAAAAGACGCGTTTTTTTGCCTTGCTTTGCAGCTTTTTCAATCATGTCATCCAAATCATCTACAAGCGTCGAGCGAGAGGCGAGTATTACATCTGCTTGAGGTACATCATCCCAGTTATCCGACCATGATTTATGTAGAAGCGTAATATTATTCAGTTGATGCTTTTCTTTATATTGCTGAACCATATCCAACATGCCTTGGCTGTAATCGAGAGCATACACAGCTTGGCATTGTTGGGCTAAAGGAATCACAAACGTACCGGGGCCACAGCCGATATCTAACACCGTTTCATTGGGTTGCACATTCATGGCTTTAAGCAACATCTCGTTATAGCGGCTTGGCTTACCTACTAAATTCTCAGCCATTTTTGGGGGCTTTTTTTATCCCACTTTGTTGGTGGAAGATTATAGTGATTACAGGCTTTTAGATGTTGTTGGTAGAGATCGTTGAAATTGATGTCATTGATGATCATAGTAACGCCCCAAAGTGCGGTTAGTTTTAGGATTGTTTTAAATTGCTTGATGATTATATGCTTTCTCCCATTTAAAATCATTTGAAAATGATTGACGCAAACGTTTTCGTTTTAGTGTTTTTCCTTTATAATAGCCCGCGATTTTTACCTCAAACACAACTCAAAGGTACCCGTATGTTTCAAACTTTTCGTGGCTCACCCGCCCTTTCTGAATTCCGTATCCAAGGCTTAATGCAAAAATTCCAACAAAATCAATTACCGGTGAAATCGGTTTATGCGGAATATTTGCATTTTTGTGGAATTAAATCGACCGCTTGTTAGCGAGCAGGAAGCTAAGTTAAAAGCATTGTTACATTATGGCCCAACCTTGGCAGAACACGATGCCAAAGGTGAAACTTTTATCGTGATTCCGCGCGTTGGCACGATTTCTTCTTGGTCTTCTAAAGCGACCGATATTGCGCATAACTGTGGTTTAAGTGAAGTGGAGCGTATTGAGCGTGGTTTGGCGTATTATTTTGAGTTAAGCCAACCGCTTGATGAAAAAACAACAGAAAAATTGACCGCACTTTTACATGACCGAATGATGGAAACGGTGGTGCGAAATCCAGAAGATGCTAAGATTTTATTCCGTCATCAAGATCCGAAACCATTTAAAAACCGTAGATATTTTTAAAAAGGCGGACGTGAAGCCTTGGTCACAGCCAACGTAGAATTAGGTTTGGCACTGGCAGAAGATGAAATTGATTATTTGGTGGAAAAATTTCACTCAATTAGGGCGCAATCCGCATGATATTGAACTTTATATGTTCGCGCAAGCCAACTCTGAGCACTGTCGCCATAAAATCTTTAATGCAGATTGGATTATTGATGGCAAAAAACAGGATAAATCCCTGTTTAAAATGATTAAAAATACCTTTGAGAAAACCCCTGATTTCGTACTTTCAGCCTATAAAGATAATGCTGCAGTAATGGAAGGCTCAAAAGTCGGTCGTTTCTTTGCAGACCAAGATGGGCAATATCGTTATCACAATGAAGATGCACATATCTTAATGAAAGTGGAAACCCACAACCACCCAACCGCAATTTCGCCATTCCCAGGTGCCGCAACAGGTTCAGGCGGTGAAATTCGCGATGAAGGTGCAACCGGTCGTGGCGCAAAACCAAAAGCAGGTTTAACCGGTTTCTCTGTATCAAACCTTATCATTCCAAACTTTGAACAACCTTGGGAAAATTCACTTTCTAAACCAAATCGTATTGCCTCAGCCTTAGATATTATGATTGAAGGCCCATTAGGTGGCGCTGCATTTAACAATGAATTTGGTCGTCCTGCGTTATTGGGTTATTTCCGTACCTATGAAGAGAAAGTTAATAGCTTCAACGGTGAAGAAGTGCGTGGTTATCACAAGCCGATTATGTTAGCGGGCGGTATCGGTAACATTCGTGGCGAACACGTTCAAAAAGGCGAAATCCCCGTTGGCGCGAAACTCATCGTATTAGGCGGCCCAGCCATGAATATCGGCTTAGGTGGTGGGGCAGCGTCTTCGATGGACAGCGGGAAATCAAAAGAAGATTTAGATTTTGCCTCTGTTCAACGTGAAAACCCAGAAATGGAACGCCGTTGCCAAGAGGTGATTGATCGCTGTTGGCAATTAGGTGATGAAAACCCAATTCTCTTTATTCACGATGTGGGCGCTGGCGGTTTATCCAATGCGATGCCTGAATTGGTGCACGATGGCGAACGTGGCGGTAAATTTGATTTACGCTCTATCCTTTGCGATGAAAAAGGCATGTCACCATTAGAAATTTGGTGTAACGAATCGCAAGAACGTTATGTCTTAGCCGTTGCGCCAGAAAAAAACTCGAATTATTTACCGCACTTTGTGAACGTGAGCGTGCGCCGTTTGCGGTCATTGGTGAGGCAACGGAAGAGAAACATTTAACCTTACACGATAGTCATTTCGACAATAACCCAATTGATTTACCAATGAATGTGCTATTAGGCAAAACGCCGAAAATGACGCGTGAGGTTTCGTCAAAAACTGTCGAAAATCGACCGCTTGCAACGGAAAATATTCAATTAAAAGAAGCGTTCCATCGCGTATTACGCTTACCGGTGGTGGCAGAAAAGACCTTCTTAATCACCATTGGCGACCGTTCGGTAACCGGTATGGTAGCGCGCGATCAAATGGTCGGCCCGTGGCAAATTCCGGTGTCTGATGTGGCGGTCACAACTGCATCATTAGACAGCTATCACGGCGAAGCCATGGCAATGGGTGAACGTGCACCAGTAGCGTTATTAGACTTTGGTGCTTCTGCACGTTTAGCAGTGGCTGAATCGATCACTAATATTGCGGGTACCAACATTGGCGATATTAAACGTATCAAACTGTCTGCAAACTGGATGTCTGCAGCGGGTCATGGTGGTGAAGATGCCGGCTTATATGAAGCGGTGAAAGCAGTCGGCGAAGAGCTTTGTCCTGCATTAGGCATTACCATTCCTGTCGGTAAAGACTCCATGTCGATGAAAACTACTTGGGAAGAAAACGGTGAGAAAAAATCCGTTACTGCACCGCTTTCTTTAGTGATTTCATCTTTTGCGCGCGTGGAAGATGTACGTAAAACCGTGACACCTCAATTACGCACAGACAAAGGCGCAAGCCGCTTATTATTGATTGACTTAGGCGAAAGAAAAAATCGCTTAGGCGCGACCGCACTTGCGCAAGTGTATAAACAATTAGGTGACAAACCAGCCGATGTGGTGAACGTAGCCAAACTGAAAAACTTCTTCGATGCAATGCAAGCATTGGTGGCAGAGCGTAAATTATTGGCTTACCACGACCGTTCAGACGGTGGTTTAATTACCACGCTTGCAGAAATGGCATTTGCGGGTAATTGTGGTGTAGATGTGGATATTTCGGCATTAGGCGACAATGACTTAGCTGTGTTATTCAACGAAGAATTAGGTGCGGTGATCCAAGTATCAGAAAGTGAATTAAGCGCCGTGCGTGAGGTATTAAAAGCCCATGACTTGCTTGGCTTAACTTATGAACTCGGTTCTGTAAGCTCAGAAGATCGTTTTGAAATCACGCGCGGTAGCAAAAAAACTATTAAGCGAAAAAAACGTTCTGAATTACGCGGCATTTGGGCAGAACTCACTCACCAAATGCAACGCTTGCGTGATAACCCTGAATGTGCAGACCAAGAATTTGAAGCGAAAAAAGCAACAGATAACAAAGGTTTATCCGCTCACCTAACCTATGATGTGAATGAAGATATTGCTGCGCCTTACATTAGCAAAGGCGTAAAACCGAAAGTAGCAGTATTGCGTGAACAAGGTGTAAACAGCCACGTTGAAATGGCAGCCGCTTTTGACCGTGCAGGCTTTGCGGCGATTGATGTTCACATGAGTGATTTAATGACAGGCCGTTACAATTTAAACGACTTTAATGCGATGGTGGCCTGTGGTGGCTTTTTCTTACGGTGACGTATTAGGTGCAAGTGGTGGCTGGGCGAAATCCATTTTGTTTAATCCACAATTACGCGATCAATTCAGCCAATTCTTCGCCAATGAAAACACCCTTTCATTAGGTGTATGTAACGGCTGTCAACTTATCTCCACCCTTGCAGAAATTATCCCAGGTGTAGAAAACTGGCCACGTTTCGTGCGTAATAAATCAGAACGTTTTGAAGCCCGTGCTGCGATGGTGAAAATCAACGACACCAACTCATTGTGGTTTAAAGGCATGGCAGGTTCACATATGCCGATTGCGGTTGCTCATGGTGAGGGGCGCGTAGAATTCAAAACACAAGAAAACTTGACCGCACTTCAATCCCAAAACTTGATTGTGGCACAGTATATCGACAGCCATTTAAATGTGACTGAAACCTATCCGGCCAACCCAAATGGCTCGGCATTAGGTATTACCGCGATTTCTAATGTGGACGGTCGTATTGCTGCAATGATGCCACACCCTGAGCGTGTATTCCGTGCCGTGAGCAACTCATGGTACCCAGAAGATTGGTCTGAAGATGGTGCTTGGATGCGAATTTTTTTAGAAATGCGAGAGTGAATTTCAAATAATGTGAGATTGCTCACAGTAAATTAATACAAAAATAAGAGATACCAAATAATTGGTATCTCTTTTTTTATTGCATAAATTTTAGTAATAAAAATGCCAACAATATTAGCGAGTAATATTGTAAATAGTTTATAAAAAAATTCTTGGACATTATGTCCGTAATATCAATTGAACTATATGAGGAGTTCTACATGAGTGCATTAGTTACATTGCTAGCTAATATTGTTGCGCCATTGCAACGTCAATTTATTAACTTTATCCGCATTGCGATTTGTGTAGTGATGGTTTGGATTGGTGGCTTAAAAAGTTTGCCAATATGAGGCAGATGGTATTGCACACTTTGTGTCAAATAGTCCTTTCTTAAGCTTTCTTTACAAAAAAACGGTGCAAATGAAGTGACAAATGATAAGGGTGTTTTAGTGAAAAGAATATACCTTATAAAAAAACCCTGAAGGCAAAAATGGTCGCAAAAAAATATTGAGTGGCATAAAGCTAATGGTACCTATACCGCTTCTTATATTATTGGCGCAATCATTGTAACAATTGGTATTTTAGTATTAGCAGGCATTTGGTCGCCAACATTAGGTTTATTCGGAGGCTTACTCACGTTTGGTATGTCGATAGTCACGCTGTCGTTCCTGATATTTACGCCAGAAACCTGGGTGCCTAATTTAGGGTGGGGACTTCCCAACACCCTAATTATGGCTTCCCATATCTCTCAGGTGCTGGCCGACTCATTATTAAAGATATTATTATGATGGTGGGTGGCTTAGTTGCTGCAGCAGAATGTGCGAAACGCTATTTAGAGAATAAAAAGCAGTTTGCGTAATAGCTAGATTTTAAAATAAGAAAAACCGACTAGAAATAGTCGGTTTTTAGTTTATATAAAATTTTTTTATTCAAATTGAATTGTTCCAGTTGCATTAGCATTAATAACTTGTTTACCAGGGATAAGAATCATCGGTTGAGAAGTTTTCTCTTCTGAATCTCTTCTTCTTTGAGATGTGATGGCTGATTCTGCAAAGTAGTTAGCTCCAGAAAAGATTGCACGATCGCTTGGACTATCTAAGCGAACATTTTTTAAAGTGTATTTTTTAACATTTAAGCCTTTTTGAATAATCTCAGCTTTGTGTTGGAATTGTTGGATGATTTCTAGGGTCATTTCATCTTCTAATGAAGCCAATTTTTCTTTAGACACGCTAAATGAAACATCTTCAATAGTTATATTATCCTCTAGACCTTCTAATACTTTTGCCATTGATTCTAAATCTTTACTTTTTAGCACCAATTCCCCTTCAGCAATCCAGTGTTCAATCAGGCGTTTGCCATTTTTCTGCGTATAATAATTAGGGTAAGTACGAATACCATCGCTACGGACTTCAATAGATGGATATTGTTTGATTAAATCCATCACTTTATTGAGTTTTCCGTTCACTTCAGATTTTAATTCTTTAACTGATTTACCTTCTTTACGACTAGATAGGGTGGCTTTCATTAAATCTTGTTCTATTTCACGTGTCACATTTGTGCTGAAATCGAATTCGGTTTTGTTGTCATCATTTTTAGCCTGTTCTTCTGCGTGAACCATAAATGGTATTGCAATAGCAAGTGGTAGAACCGCCCAGTATTTTTTTTAAATTTAGTTTCATAAGATTTCCTTTTTTTAGTTTATAAAAATCAATTTGTTAGAGTTATTTTTTTACCTAAAAGTTCCAGATTTAAAAAAACGGTCAAAAAAATCACAACGAATTTTGACCGCACTTCAAAGCTCAAAAACTTGATTGTGGCGCAATATATCGACAGTCATTTAAACGTGACTGAAACCTATCCAGCCAACCCAAATGGTTCGGCATTAGGTATTACCGCAATTTCTAATGTCGATGGTCGTATCGCCGCGATGATGCCACACCCAGAGCGTGTATTCCGTGCCGTGACCAACTCATGGTACCCAGAAGATTGGTCTGAAGATGGTGCTTGGATGCGAATTTTTAGAAATGCGAGAGTGAATTTCAAATAATGTGAGATTGCTCACAGAAAATTAATCAAAAATAAGAGATACTACTAAATTGGTATCTCTTTTTTATTGCATAAACCTAAGTAATAAAAAAATGCCAACAATATTAGCGAGTAATATTGTAAATAATTTATAAAAAAATTCTTGGACATTATGTCCGTAATATCAATTGAACTATATGAGGAGTTCTACATGAGTGCATTAGTTACATTGCTAGCTAATATTGTTGCGCCATTGCAACGTCAATTTATTAACTTTATCCGCATTGCGATTTGTGTTGTGATGGTTTGGATTGGTGGCTTAAAAAGTTTGTCAATATGAGGGCAGATGGTATTGCACATTTTGTGTCAAATAGTCCTTTCTTAAGCTTCCTTTACAAAAAAACGGTGCAAATGAAGTGACAAATGATAAGGGTGTTTTAGTGAAAGAATATACCTTATATAAAAACCCTGAAGGCAAAATGGTCGCAAAAAATATCGAATGGCATAAAGCCAATGGCACTTATACTGCTTCTTATATTATTGGCGCAATCATTGTAACAATTGGTATTTTAGTATTAGCAGGCATTTGGTCTCCAACATTAGGTTTATTTGGTGGTTTACTCACCTTTGGTATGTCGATAGTCACGCTGTCGTTCCTGATATTTACGCCAGAAACCTGGGTGCCGAATTTAGGTGGGGACTTCCCAACACCTAATTATGGCTTCCCATATCTCTCAGGTGCTGGCCGACTCGTGATTAAAGATATTATTATGATGGCGGGTGGCTTAGTTGCTGCAGCAGAATGTGCGAAACGCTATTTAGAGAATAAAAAGCAGTTTGCGTAATAGTTAGATTTTAAAAGGCTTGCTGAGATAAACAATAAGCCTTTTTGTTAAGAGTATAAAAAAACTTAGTAATAAAAAAATATTCATATGTTGTCATTTGAATGTAATGTAAGTCTATCTTGTCAACGCGAATGGTTAGGCGTTGGGTATCAGTGCGATTTCTAACATTAATTCTTATATAGCATCTATGATGTTATAACATCTGTGCCATGAGTAACTCATGAGTCCTAGAAAAGCTAGTCTGAAGATAGTGTTTGGATGCGGATTTTTAGAAATGCGAGAATACAGTTTAATAATAAGTGGTATATAATTAATTTATCTGCTACCTTATTATTTCAATAATAACTTAGTAAATTAATATTATGTCTAACAATTACGAATATAATGATAAAAGAGAAAAATATACTTGAGATTATTTTTGAAAAAAATTGGGCAAGTATAATTGTTTTTTTCATCTTTTTGGTGTTGCTTTTTATTTGGCTGTATTTGAGAAAAAAATTGAAAGTTCGGCTTTGTTTTCACAGACTAGTTTTTCTTCTCATGGTGTGTTTTCTATAACCATATTTTTCATTTTTTTATTTTTTTATATTGAGTTTGCCATCACTTTCTCTGAAGTACTTGTTTATTGAGAGTGATGAATTTCGTAAATTTGTTACTGATACCCCTTTAAGTAAGAGGTGGTACGCCTCACTTCCATCTGTTTCCATTTTGTTTATTTTAGCTTGTTTGTTTTTATAATTGCAGTGATTGTGAAAATCTTTGTACACGTATTTCTGCAGCTGTAATTGTACTTTCCTGTTGTTTTTTTATTTTTGTTTTTCGTTCAATTTATAAAGAGAGAAATAATAATATAAATAGCAATGGTAAAAAAACTTGCTTTTGTGTAATGAAGTTGTCTTGTCAAATACTTTCATTTATTTTGTATTTTCTCTCACAACTTGTGTTTTTCTGTATTTATTGTCATTTATATCAACTGGTGGAGATTTTTAAATTCCTCTCGCTTCTTTTGATGTACATTGTATTTTTTTAACTTTAAGTAATTTTTTTATTTATACATGTGAGAGATTTAAAGTTATCTTTATCGCTTTTAGGTATATTCTTTATTGGATTTTTTTGTATTCCTGGTTCATCACGGAGATGGATTTAAGTTTCAGCGGATAGTATTAAGACCTATAGGTATTGCTCAACAACCATCTGAAAGTGGATGGTATCTTTTGAAAAAAATAAAGATTATCTAGAATTAATAAAAAAACAATAGATTCAAAATAAGTAATAAACTTTCTATTTCTGAAGAGGTTTCCAAAAAAAGGTTTCCAAAAAAAGGTTTCCAATACTTACATCTATGGATATCTTTATTTTTAAATATTGCAAATGTGAGAATAATCTGCCCACATGATTTTGAGTCAGAAGATGATAAGAAGTCTGAATACTAAAGGATTGGATTTCTCTAGATGTTTAAGTCTAACATCTGAAGATATTAAATTTATGAAAAGAGGCTTACCTAATAACGATAAAAGACCTGATGATAATAAAAAAAGAGGATGTCAGTAAAGAGACTGAAAAAATAGCAAAAAAATTAAGAGCAATAAAAAAAGCTAATGACTATAGAAAGTTTATAGGGAGTAGTTTATGTTTTTTAGGACATTTATAGATGTTAAAAAGCGACCAAAAATCCCAACGAATTTTTGACCGCTCTTTTTATTACTTTTACTTACGTATTATTTTTTTGTTTTTTTCAAAAACTCAACGCCTGTATCTGGGAAGTCGGTGAATACACCGGTTGCACCAGATTTATTCAATAACGCATCGTACATTTGATTTACGTCAGTGAAGAATTCAGGTAAAGCATCTTTACGCACAGTGTATGGGTGTAATTCCACTTTGTATTGTGCGAGTTCTTTCACTAATGGGGTGTACACGATGTTGCCTGGTTTAGATTTTTCTTTATCCACTAACATGTACCAGCCTGGGCCAACGCCGTCAGCGTATTTCACCACTTCTGCCATTGCACCTGGTTTGAACATCCAATCGTAATCGTAGTTCACCCATTTGCCTTTTGCATCTTTTTCTTCAGTTTCATGCCAGTCGGTGTACGCTACTAATTGAACAAGTTTTAAATCCATACCCATTTTTGGTAGCAATTCGTTTTTAATACGTTTTAACTCATTGAAGTCGAAGGTTTGTAAGTAAACCATGTCAGATTTCTTGTCGTAACCGTATTTTTTCAACACTTTAAGGGTTTCAACTGCAATGTCTTTGCCATTTTGGTGGTGGAACCAAGGTGCTTTGATTTCAGGGTAGATACCCACTTTTTTACCAGTCGATTTTTCTAAACCTTGGATGAATTCTAACTCATCTTCAAAAGTGTGAATTCTGAAATGCGATTTCCAAAGTGGGAAACGGCCTGGATATACTGCAACTTGTTTACCATCTTTGGTTTCAAAGTTTTCAGTCATTTCTAAACTTTGAATTTCTTTTAAGGTGAAGTCGATGACATAGTAACGACCATCTTTACGATGACGATTTGGGAATTTTTTCGCGACATCAGTCAATCCGTCTAAGAAGTGGTCATGGATAACAATTAAACGACCATCTTTTTGTCATCGCTAAGTCTTGTTCTAAGTAGTCTGCGTGCTGTGCAAATGCAAGCGCTTTAGATTCAAGTGTATGCTCTGGTAAGTAACCACTTGCACCACGGTGAGCAATGATAATTTTGTCTGATTTCATAGTATCCACAGAAGAGTGTGCGCTACATCCTGCAAGTACGCCTGCAGCTAATAAAAGAAAGCGCTAAAGTTTTGAGTTTCATGATGTGTTCTCCTTGATTTACTTATTACATCTTGGTTTCATGTCGTAAAAATAGATTTCACTAATTTCACGGTCATATCCTGGATAAAATCCTTTTGGCATCCCTAACACAATTTGTTTGCCTCGGTTTGCATGGACAAGTAGTTGTTTCGTTTTTGGATTCACATTCAAGCCTTCGACTTCGCCGACATCTCGAATATCATCCAATGTTTTTTTCTAAAAACAACTCGAGCTTCATTATTTTTTTATCTGAGATTTCTACACGATAAATATGATCGGGTTCTTTTTCATCTGCCGTACCATCATCAGATGTGACGTAGAGATCACCGTTATAGGCATAAACACCTTGAATCCATTGTGGAACAGGTTGTAAATGCACTTTACGTTTATATTTACCTGTTGAAAGATCATATTCATATAAATAACGGCCACTTTCCTCACCAACCCAAGATGCCATCCAAACTGAATTGTGAACGGTATCTACGGTGATGCCGGAAACTTCGACTTGACCTGACTCAGGATTAAAAATCAACTGATCTTTTTTTAATGCGAGGGTTTCGGGATCGTGAATCGCAATTTGAATATTTTTACCTACACCGGCATCAAACCATTCGGAGGAAACATAAAGTTCATTGTTGTAGATATCAATGTCGCCAATGTGATTGGCTTCCTTTTTGGTAGCCGACAAAAGGATCTTTATTTTCTTTAATCAGTTTTCCATCCATATCGTATTTGGCAAGTGTTTTACTGCCCGATACATATAAATATTTGCCATCAGTGGTAATGCCTTGACGTCCATTGACTTCGAGCACCTTGTCTAATTTATAAGTATAAGCGGGGAGTGCTGAACGATAGGGCGCTTCACAAGTTTGATTTGCTAATGCTGCATTTGCCATAACTGCCGCGCCTAACATAATGGTTAATTTATTCAATTTCATCACATTATCTCCTTTTAAAGTGCGGTTAAAAATTCAGTTGTTTTTGTAATAAAAAAAGGCGGCAAAGCCTTCGCCTGTCGCCTTTAATTTATAGATTATTTAGTACCGTAGGTATCGCCTAATTTAGCTTTATGTTTACCTTCTTCAACCATTACGATGAAGAGTAATAACACCGCTAAGATACCACCGCCGATCATGACGTAGAAACCGCCGTCCCAGCCGTAGTGTTGTGCTGCCCAACCGATAACAGCTGAAGCTGACACAGTACCACCTAAGTAACCGAATAAACCGGTGAAACCTGCTGCTGTACCTGCTGCTTTTTTCGGTGCAAGCTCAAGCGCGTGTAAGCCGATTAACATTACAGGACCGTAGATTAAGAAACCGATTAAGGTCATTAAGACGAAGTCAGTTAATTGATATGGGTTTTCATACCAAGCTGAGTAGTTTGCAAGCTCCGCTTCTGGTGTAGCTGGGTTCATCCAGTATGCTACTACTGCTAAAGTAGTTAAGATCATGAAGATGAAACCGGTTAAACCACGTTTACCTTTGAATACATGGTCAGATACCCAACCACAAAGTAATGTACCTGGAACTGCTGCTAATTCATAAATAGTGTATGCCCATGCGGTACCTTTGATGTTGAAGTGTTTTACTTCACTTAAGTAAACCGGAGACCATTTTAATACGCCGTAGCGGATTAAGTATACGAATACATTAGCAATCGCGATGTACCATAACAATTTGTTTTTCAATACATAAGTTACGAAGATTTCTTTTGTACTTAAATCGTTTTCGTAAGTTTTTTCGTTATAGTCATCTGGGTAGTCATTACGCCATTTTTCGATTGATGGTAAACCACAAGATTGTGGAGTATCACGCATCACGAAGTAAACTGGAATTGCACAGATCATTGCCGCAATACCCGGATAGTAGAGGGATTGTTGCCAAATGTCTTTTGCTTGTGCTTCGATACCATGAGTGCTGAAGAACACGGCACTTGCTAATAGCACCATTGCACCCGGCATCATACCACCGATGTTGTGTGCGGTATTCCAGATAGATACGATAGTACCGCGTTCTGATTTAGACCACCAGTGTACCATTGTACGACCACATGGAGGCCAACCCATACCTTGGAACCAACCATTTAAGAAGATCATTACCCACATGATGGCAATGCCTGAAGTTGCCCATGGGAATAACCCATCATGGTCATACAAAGACCAGAAAGCAATAAACCAAATGGTAAGAATACACGAGGGTTAGAACGGTCAGACATACCTGCCATTACGAACTTAGATAAACCGTAGGCAAGACCAGCCGCTGAGCCGATAACACCTAGTTCCGCTTTTGAGTACAAGCCGGCTTGAATTAAACCAGGTTGTGCTAAGTCAAAGTTTGCACGTACAAAATAGTAAGCGGCATAACCAAAGAAGATCCCTGCAAACACTTGCCAACGTAAGCGTTTATACGTGGAATCAATTTTCTCCGCAGGAAGTTCCGCAATATGCGGTGCGGGTTTAAATGGTCCAAACATAATTTCTCTCCAAAATCATTTTAATTATGAGTCCACCCCGACAATGGGGATAGCGTGCATGATAAAATAAAAATAGAAATTAAAAAGAGAAATAATTCAAAAATGTGATGTATTTCACAAAAAAATTTTAACAAATGAGCGAATACGAAAATTATGTGATCTGCTTCACAAAATGACTTTCTTTTTCGCTCAAAATGTTGTGAATTTAACCGCTCTCCCATACAATAGCCATGGAATTTGTAACAGTTTTTACGTTTCTTTTTTTATTAATATTTTTGGCTTTGGGGGTAACAATGGGATTATCGCCTAATATGTATCGTGATGTGGGTGATTTTTCACCTATCTCGACGGATGTGATTATCATTGGTGGCGGTGCAACAGGTGCGGGGATTGCTCGTGACTGTGCATTGCGTGGAATTAACTGTATTTTTATTAGAGCGTCGTGATATCGCGACAGGCGCAACAGGCCGTAATCACGGTTTGTTACATAGTGGTGCGCGTTATGCCGTAAACGATCAGGAGTCAGCAGAAGAATGTATTAAAGAAAATAAAATTCTGCGCAATATCGCTCGTCACTGTGTGGATGAAACAGAAGGTTTATTTATCACCTTACCTGAAGATTCCCTTGATTATCAAAAAAACCTTCATCGAAAGTTGTACCAAATCCGGTATTGAAGCCGTCGCCATTGATCCTAAACTTGCCCAAATTATGGAACCATCGGTAAATCCAGATTTAGTGGGGGCCGTTGTTGTGCCTGATGGTTCTATCGATCCTTTCCGTTTAACAGCTTCCAACGTGATGGATGCCACCGAAAATGGCGCGAAAATGTTCACTTATTGCGAGGTGAAAAAAACTTAATTCGCGAAGGTGGCAAAAGTAATCGGTGTAGATGTTTACGATCACAAAAAAATCGCGTAAACCGTAAATTCTTTTGCGCCATTAGTTGTTAATGCAGGCGGTATTTGGGGACAAGGCATCGCAGAATATGCGGATCTTAAAATCAAAATGTTCCCAGCGAAAGGTGCATTACTTGTCATGGGACATCGCATCAACAAAATGGTGATTAACCGTTGTCGTAAACCGGCTGATGCGGATATTCTCGTTCCAGGTGATACCATTTGTGTTATTGGTACAACGTCTAGCCGTATTCCTTACGATCAAATTGATAACATGGAAGTGACCCCAGAAGAAGTGGATATTCTTTTCCGTGAAGGGGAAAAACTCGCACCAAGCTTGCGTCATACTCGCGTATTACGTGCTTATGCAGGGGGTTCGTCCATTGGTAGCAACAGATGATGACCCATCTGGTCGTAACGTAAGTCGTGGTATCGTGTTACTTGACCACGCAGAACGTGATGGCTTAGAGGGCTTTATCACCATCACTGGCGGTAAATTAATGACTTACCGCTTAATGGCAGAATGGGCAACGGATCTCGTTTGTAAAAAACTCAACAAAACCGCACGTTGTACGACTGCAGAGCGTCTATTACCGGGTTCAAGTGAAAGCCGTGCAGAAACCAATCAGAAAGTCATTTCACTTCCAAGTCCGATTCGTTATTCAGCGGTGTATCGTCATGGTTCTCGTGCAACTCGTTTATTAGATAAAGAACGTCTTGATGGTTCAATGGTGTGTGAATGTGAAGCAGTAACAGCGGGTGAAGTACGTTATGCTATTGATGAATTAAATGTGAATAACTTAGTGGATTTACGTCGCCGTACTCGTGTGGGCATGGGGACTTGCCAAGCTGAGCTTTGTGCATGTCGTGCAGCAGGTTTAATGCATCGTTTTGAAGTGGCAACGCCTCGCCAATCTACCACACAATTAACCTCTTTCATGGAGGAACGTTGGCGTGGTATTGAGCCTATTGCATGGGGTGAAGCGATTCGTGAAGCCGAATTTACTTCGTGGATGTATGGCAGTGTGTTGGGCTTAAACGATGTTCAACCGCTTGAAACTGACAAACAGCAAGGGACGGATAACAATGAATTTTGATGTAGTGATTATTGGTGGCGGCCTTGCAGGTTTAACTTGCGGCATCGCCCTACAAGAACAAGGCAAACGTTGTGTCATTATCAATAACGGCCAAGCAGCGATTGATTTTGCATCCGGCTCATTAGATTTATTAAGCCGTTTACCAAATGGTGCGTTTGTTAAAAATATTCCTGAAAATTTGACCGCACTTGCAGCTCAATTACCACAACACCCTTATAGCATTATGGGGGCTGAACGTGTATTAGCGAAAGCACAAGATTTCGAAAAATTAGCGGAATCATTAAATTTAGATTTAATTGGTTCAACTGCAGAAAATCATCTTCGCGTAACGGGTTTAGGTAGCTTACGTGGTGCATGGCTTTCACCAAATAGCGTGCCAACCGTACAAGGCGAAACTGCATTCCCGTATAAAAAAATTGCGGTTTTAGGCATTGAAGGCTACCACGATTTCCAACCAGAATTATTGGCGGATAACCTTACGCTCAATCCACAATTTGCTCATTGTGACGTGAAAACGGGCTTTTTAAATATTCCTGAATTGGATCAGTTACGTGCAAATTCGCGCGAATTCCGCAGTGTGAACATTGCGCAAGTTTTAGAATATAAACTGAAATTTGATGATCTTGTGGCTGAAATGAAAGAAGCTGCGAAAGGCACCGAAGCGATTTTCTTACCAGCTTGTTTCGGTTTAGAAAATCAAGAATTTATGGAGTCACTTCGCAAAGCAACTGGCTTGCCATTATTTGAATTGCCAACTTTACCACCGTCTTTATTAGGTATGCGTCAACGTATTCAATTACGCCATCGTTTTGAGAAATTAGGCGGATTAATGATGAATGGTGATAGCGCATTAAAAGCTCATTTTCATGGCAACAAAGTTCGTGCTATTCAAACGCGTTTGCACGAAGAGGAAGAAATCACGGCTGAGCATTTTGTCTTAGCGTCAGGCAGCTTCTTCAGTAAAGGTTTAGTCTCTGAATTCGATAAAATCTATGAGCCCGTGTTCCATTCTGACATCATCGGTGTGGAAGGTTTTAACGATACGAATCGCTTTACTTGGACTGATCACCGTTTCTCAAATCCACAACCGTATCAATCTGCAGGTGTGGCGATTAACGCGCAATGCCAAGTGCAAAAGAGCGGTCAATTTTTAACGAATTTATATGCGGTGGGTAATGTGATTGGTGGTTTCAATGCGTTAGAGCTTGGTTGTGGTTCTGGCGTGGCAGTGGTAACAGCGCTTGCTGTTGCGGATGAAATTCTTCACAACACACATTAAGGAGGCGTTATGAACATTCAACAATTAATTGAAAATGCAAAACAATCCCTTAATGCACCACAATATCATCATGCCTTTGATGAAAGCTTTGAGAGCTGCATTAAATGTACAGCTTGTACCGCGGTATGTCCGGTTTCGCGTCAAAATCCAAACTATCCAGGTCCAAAACAATCGGGTCCGGATGGTGAGCGTTTACGCTTAAAATCAGCTGAGCTTTATGATGAAGCATTGAAATACTGCACTAACTGTAAACGTTGTGAAATTGCGTGTCCGTCTGATGTAAAAATTGGTGACATTATCGTTCGCGCAAGAAACAAATACCTTGCTCAACAACACAAGCCAGCAGTGCAAAAATTACGTGATGCGATTTTAAGTAACACCGATATTATGGGTTCACTTAATACACCGCTAGCCCCAATTGTGAATACCATTACGGGCTTGAAAGCGACAAAATTTGTGTTGGAAAAAGCATTGAAAATTAGCCGCCATCGTACGTTACCAAAATATTCCTTTGGTACGTTCCGTAGCTGGTATATGAAGAAAATGGTGGAAAGCCAACAAAAATTCGAACGAAAAGTGGCGTATTATCACGGCTGTTATGTAAACTACAATAATCCACAATTAGGTAAAGAATTTATTCAAGTGTTCAATGCTATGGATATTGGTGTGGTCTTATTGGAAAAAGAAAAATGCTGTGGCTTGCCATTAAGCGTAAACCAATTCCCAGAACGTGCGAAGAAAATCGCTCAATTTAACACTGATTACATCAGTAAAATGGTGGATGAAAATGGCTTGGATGTGATCAGTGAAGCATCAAGTTGTTCCCTAAATTTACGTGATGAATATCATCATATTTTAGGTATCGACAATGCGAAAGTTCGTCCGCATATTCACATGGTGACACCATTCTTATATCAACTCTTTAAAGAAGGTAAAACCTTACCGCTTAAACCATTGAAATTGCGAGTGGCTTATCACACCGCATGTCACGTGGATAAAGCGGGGTGGGCACCATACACCTTGGAAGTGTTAAAACAAATTCCAGGTTTAGAAGTGGTGATGTTGCCATCACAATGTTGTGGTATTGCAGGGACATACGGTTTCAAAGAAGAAAACTACGAGGTTTCCCAATCTATCGGTAAAAACTTATTCGATAACATCAATGCAGGCGGATTTGATTACGTGATCTCTGAATGCCAAACTTGTAAATGGCAGATCGATATGTCATCTAACGTGACTTGTATCCATCCATTGACGTTATTGTGTATGTCGATGAATCAAGCTTAGTGAAAAGAGCGGAAACTGATAAAAAAGTGACCGCTCTTTTTGTTATTCAATCCAATATGGAGAATTAATTATGCAAAATATCTTCAAGGCTTCCTTGTCTTGTGATTGAAACCGTAGCAGCGTTAGATAAACCGTTAGATCAGTTACAAAAAATTGCGGAGAAAGACTTGCTGGGTATTTATCGCGACAGCTTAAAAAAACAATGGGATTGCCAATGTTTAACAGTGGTGCATTACAAGATTAATTAATTTCCTAAAAACAAAAAGTGCGGTAAAATTTCACCGCACTTTTTTTATTTTCTCTTTCAATTAAAGAATATGTTGATATTGTTCTAACATTTCTTTTGGCCATACGCTTGATTGCACTTCACCAATGTGTTTTTTTGTGGAGTAAAAAGCATTGCCATACGAGATTGACCGATACCACCACCGATGGTGAGAGGTAATTTGCCGCTTTAATAAATCTTGGTGCCAATCCATTTTTTTAAGCGATCTTCATCACCGGTTAAACCAACTTGTAAACGTAATGCAGATTCATCTACACGAATACCCATTGAAGAAAGCTCAAACGCTTTACCTAATTCAGAGTTCCATACCAAAATATCACCGTTCAAACCTTTGTAGCCGTTTTCTGATTCAGTTGTCCAGTCATCGTAGTCAGGTGCACGACCATCATGAGGTTTGCCGTCTGATAATTTGCCACCAATACCGACTAAGAACACTGCACCATATTCTTTACAAATGGCGTTTTCACGCTCTTTGCTTGAAAGATCTGGGTATCGTTTAACTAAATCTTCACTATGTACGAAAGTGATTTCTTTTGGCAAGCTTGATGGGATATCAAAGCGCGCTTCTACTGCTAATTCAGTTAAACGGATTGCACGATAAATAGAACGTACCGTTTCTTTTAGATAAGCATAGTTACGACGACCTTCAGGAATCACTTTTTCCCAGTCCCATTGGTCCACATAAACAGAGTGAGTTTGATCCAATGAATCTTCGTCTGGACGTAATGCTTTCATGTGAACAAATAAGCCTTCACCTTCTTTGAAGTGGAAACGTGCAAGAGTATGACGTTTCCATTTAGCCAATGAGTGAACCACTTCATAAACCGCATTTGGGATACATTTCACGTTTACTTGAACCGCTTTCTCAATACCTGATAAGTTATCTTGCATACCATTGCCAACTTCACTCAGGATCGGACCTTGCACTTCGATGATGCCAAGTTGTTCAATTAAGTTTTGAGTAAAGGTGTTCTTCACAAAGCTAATTTCTTGTTGTTGTAAAATAAACGTCTTTTTCATATTTATCCTTCTTTTTATAATAACTGGTAAGATTTGTTGTGCATTATTCAATAAAAATTGCAATTTGCTTTCAAGTAATTTCTTTACATTGTTTTAAATGTTGAATATTATCAAAAATAAAGAAAATTTTTTAAAAAAGATCTAACAGGGGGTGTTTTATGAACAATATCGATACACTTGATCGCCAAATTCTCCGTGTACTGACTAAAGATGCTCGTACACCTTATGCAGAAATGGCCAAAAACTTTGGCGTAAGCCCGGGTACAATTCATGTTCGTGTAGAGAAAATGCGTCAGTCTGGCCTGATTGAAGGGACAAAAGCGATTATTGATGAGCGTAAGTTGGGTTACGATGTGTGTTGCTTTATTGGCATTATTTTGAAAAGCGCAAAAGATTACGAAAAAAAGTGATTAAAAAAACTCGACACTTTTGATGAAGTGGTGGAAGCCTATTACACCACAGGTAACTATTCGATTTTTTTATTAAAGTGATGACACACACCATTGCTGAATTACATTCCGTGCTGGCGACTAAAATTCAGCTGATTGATGAAATTCAATCGACAGAAACCCTGATTTCCATGCAAAATCCTATTTTACGAGACATTAAACCTTAATGTTATCGAAACAATAAAGGCGTGTATTAAACACGCCTTTTGTTTTTTAATTAACGATAACGATCGAGGAATTTGTAATAGAGTACGCCGATCTTGGTGGCTAAGTTTTTAAGATATTTTCCACCGTAAAACGAAGGGACTTTCAACCCTTCAAAAATTCTCAAACGTTCGTCATTGCCTAAAAATCGCTTCTGCAATAATGCGTCCAGCGAGCCCTGTTAGTGCGACGCCATGACCTGAATAACCTTGCGCAAAGTAAATATGTGGTGAGATACGACCAAAAATGTGGGCTTGCATTCAGTGTCATATCAATCGGCCCTGCCCAACCATAGTCAATTTTGACATTTTCCAATTGCGGGAAGACATGCAACATATTGCCACGCATAATTTGCACCATATCTTTTTCTGAGCTTGAGTCACTACCAAATAACAAACGGTTATCCGCACTCAAGCGGTAGTAATCGAGCAAGATATTGTTATCGCAAACAGACATGCCATTGTTGATCACGGAATCAGCCGTGGCTTGATCTAAAGGTTCGGTCGCAATAATAAAGCTCTCGACCGGTAAAATTTTGCGATTAATACCGTGATGAATGGATTTTGGTAGTGCATCGATATAAGCGTTTGTCGCTAAAATAACATCTTGAGAAATGACCGCACTTTTATCAGTTTTGACTTCAATGCAGCCTGATTTTTCCACTAAATCCACAGCTGGGGATTGTTCGTAAATCTGCACGCCTAAATCTAAGCAGGCTTTTGCTAAGCCTAAGCAATAGTTTAATGGGTGTAAGTGGCCTGAATTGCTATCGTATAAACCGCCCACATAAATATCACTGCCTAAATGTTGTTTAAGTTTGGCTTTATCCCAAAGTTGCATCTTGTCATAGCCAAAAGTCGCGTGGCTGGCTTTTTCCATTTCAATGAGATCGTCCATTCGACGTTCATTCAGCGCCAATGTGGCATAGCCTTTTTTTCCAATCACATTGAATACCATATTTCGCAATGCGTTCATCAATAATATCAATGGCTTCTAGCGACATATCCCAAAGTTTTTTCGCTTTATCAAAGCCCACTTGAGCAATATATTCATCAATGCCTTCTTCAAAACCGTTGATAGCTTGGCCGCCACTTCTACCGGATGCGCCAAATCCCACTCTTGCACCTTCTAACACAATGACTTTCTTGCCTTTTTCTGCTAATTCAAGGGCGGCAGATAAACCGAAGAAACCCGCACCAATAACACAAACATCCGATTCTTCTTGCTGAGTGAGAGGCGGCAATTCGAAGGTTTGGTTTCGACTGTCGAAATAATAAGATTTGATATGTTCTTGATGAGCGAATTCGAGCATGATTGATGCCTAATTAATTAACATAAAATTGAAATTGAGGGAATCTTACCCTGATGGGAAAATATGTCAAACCTTTTGCTAAAAAGGTGCTATACTCCCCCAAGTTTATACAAGTAAACGATTACTTAAGGTTTATTTTGATTGTCCTGAGGAGGTCAATAAATTGAAAAAAAATGCTGTTCAATACATCAAATCACTTTGTCTTTCTGCCGTTGCATTTGCTGCAACTTCTGCTGCTCTTGCTGCTGAAAAATTGTATGTTTATAACTGGACTGACTATGTGCCATCCAATTTGGTTGCAGAATTTACCAAAGAAACCGGCATTGAAGTGATTTATTCTACCTTTGAAAGTAATGAAGAAATGTATGCTAAATTGAAACTGACCTCCAGCACAGGCAGTGGTTATGATTTAGTTTTCCCATCAAGCTATTACGTCAATAAAAATGGCGAAAGAAAATATGTTACAAGAGCTTGATCACAGCAAATTAAGTAATTTTAAACAAATTCCAGCAAACTTATTAAACAAGGAATTTGACCCAAATAACAAATATTCTCTGCCTTATGTTTATGGCTTAACCGGTATCGGTGTTAATGCGGATGATATTGATCCAAGCAAAATTACAAGCTGGGCTGACTTATGGAACCCTGAATACAAAGGTAAAGTATTATTAACCAGTGATGCGCGTGAAGTGTTCCACATTGCATTACTTTTAGATGGTAAATCACCAAACACCACGAATGAAGAAGAGATCAAAGCCGCTTACGAGCGCTTAGTGAAATTGTTACCAAATGTGGTGACCTTTAACTCTGACTCGCCAGAAGTGCCGTTTGTTCAAGGTGAAGCCTCTATCGGTATGTTATGGAATGGTTCGGCTTATTTAGCCCACAAAGAAAATCCAAGTATCCAATTTGTGTATCCAAAAGAAGGCGCGATTTTCTGGATGGATAACTACGCGATACCAAAAAGGTGCGAACAATGTTGAAGGAGCTTATAAATTTATCGACTTCTTACTTCGCCCTGAAAATGCAAAATTAGTCGTTGAAAAAATGGGTTTCTCTATGCCAAATGAAGGTGTGAAAGCGTTACTTTCACCAGAAATGGCGAATAACCCAACCTTGTTCCCATCAGCTGAAAAATATTGAAAAAGGCATTATGCAAGGCGATGTGGGTGAAGCAGTGGATATTTACGAAAAAATATTGGAATAAATTAAAAACCAATTAATCAAAATATTGATGAAAAAGTGCGGTGAATTTGACCGCACTTTTTTTCTTTGTAAAGGATGACAAATGAGTTTTCTTGAGCGACTTTTTCACGCAATCTTGTTTGAAATCACGGTTGTGTTGCTTTCCGTTTTCGCTTTGTATTTCTTTACAGAAGAAAGTGTGTCTATTCTCTTTGGTTCCATGGTGCTGGTTTCCTTAACAGCCATGCTATGGAATCTCATCTTTAATTATTTCCTTGATAAAAGTATTTACGGGGCCGCGAGAAAAATCGAGGCGTCATATTTCGTACTTTACATGCCATTTCATTTGAGGGTGGTTTGCTTATTTTCACTGTGCCGATCATTGCCTACTTTTTTTAAAAAGTAGATTGGGTCACGGCTTTTATGATGGATTTCAGCTTAACGGTGATGATCACCATTTATACCTTTATTTTTAATTGGGTGTATGATCACGCTCGATTGCTATTTATTAAGCGTAAATGATGAAACAGGAAATGTTTGAATAAGGAATAAAAAGTGCGGTCAAAATCTCTGTTGTTTTTGACCGCACTTTAATTTTTTAAGGGCATGATAAAAGCCCTTCTATTTCTTAAAGTTTTTCTACTAACTCTATGGCTGCACCGATGTAGGTGGCTGGGGTAAGTTGTTGTAAACGTGCTTTTTTTCATCAGCTGGAATATCCAGTTTTTCGATGAATTCACGCATTGCTTTTTCATCAACGCGTTTACCACGAGTGAGCTCTTTTAATTTTTCGTATGGTTTTTCAATACCATAGCGACGCATCACTGTTTGAATTGGCTCAGCTAAAACTTCCCAGTTGTGGTTGAGTTCATCACGGAGATGTTGTTCGTTCACTTCTAATTTGCTGATACCTTTACGCGTTGCAGCATACGCAATTAAACAATAACCCTAAACCCACACCTAAGTTACGTAATACAGTAGAGTCCGTTAGGTCACGTTGCCAGCGAGAAATTGGTAATTTTTGACCAAGGTGAGTCATCACAGCATTGGCTAAACCTAAGTTACCTTCTGAGTTTTCGAAGTCGATAGGATTCACTTTATGCGGCATGGTGGATGAACCAATTTCACCCGGCGATAGTGCGTTGTTTAAAGTGATTTAATGCAATGTAGCCCCATAAATCACGGTCGAAGTCGATGATGATGGTATTAAAACGTACCACGGCATCAAAGTATTCCGCAATGTAATCGTGAGGTTCAATTTGAGTGGTATACGGGTTCCAATCTAAACCTAATGAGGTGACAAACTCTTCGCTAAATTTGTGCCAGTTGATATTTGGATAGGCAGATAAATGTGCATTGTAGTTACCCACAGCACCATTAATTTTACCCAAGATTTCATTTTGTTGGAGTTGTTTGAATTGGCGTTTTAAACGGTAAACCACGTTCGCCATTTCTTTACCCACAGTACTTGGTGAGGCAGGTTGGCCGTGTGTACGAGAAAAGTAATGGAATGGTTTTGTATTCGTTCGCTAAACGGGTGATTTCATCAATCAGTTTTTTTGCCATTCAGGTAAGATCACTTCTTCACGCGCTGTTTTTAACATCAAGGCATGAGAAAGATTGTTAATGTCTTCCGAGGTACAGGCAAAGTGAATAAATTCAGAGACTTTGGCTAATTCTGGTAAAGCTTCACTTTTTTCTTTTAAGAAATATTCAACCGCTTTGACGTCATGATTCGTGGTACGCTCAATTTCTTTGATACGTTCAGCATCTTGAAGACTGAATTCTTCCACAATTTTATTAAGGTAATCGTTTGCTTCTTTAGACAAAGAAGAAACTTTGGATTTCAGCGGTCGCCGCCAATTTTTGTAACCAACGTACTTCCACGGTGACGCGGAATTTGAGCAAGCCAAATTCACTAAAAATACCACGCAATGCAGTGGCTTTATCTTGATAACGACCGTCAATCGGGGAAAGAGCGGTTAATGCGGAAAGTTGCATAAGAGTTCTCCAAGGATTAATTTAAAGTTGAGTAGAGTTGTCGTGCCGCTTGCACTAATTTTTTTACGATGAAATAACAGTTGCCATTTGCTGCCACCTACTTGACGCCACAAAAACGGCAGAACGAATGCCGGCAAGCAAACACGCACGAATTTTGTCTTGTACATTTTGTTGCTGTAAATGATATGCCGAACCAATAATATGAATGCGTTTGCCTAAAGGACTAATTGTATCGACATAAATATTTGCCATGATTGAAAACATCTCATCATCAAATTGATTGTCGTGATAAGAAAAGTTGTTCTGGTAAACGGGCAATTCAGCGGCCAAGTTCTTGTTTGATTTCAGGTTGCTTGTTTAATTTACTCTCTAACGCTAACAAGCTGCCCCAATAATTCAACAAATTTTTGTCGTTTAATTGAGTGAGTTGCTCGATAAGTGTGTTTAATCCCACTTTAAGATGTTGAACATCACCGCCAAATACGGCTAATGTATCTTCAGGTTGAGTGATGAGAAGAGAATGAATGGTGGTTTGGAATGCATCTTGATGATCAACTTCGCCTTTTTGTGCTAATTGACTGATTAATAAGACTGATTGACAAACACCGGCAAGTGCCAGAGCCATATCATTATAATTTTTCATTGGGATTATAAATTGTGAGCTGCAGAAATTTTTGGCGTAATATAGCATTTTTACACATTGTTTTGAACTCAATCATTAAAAAACGCCCTATCTTTTGTTATCATAGCGCCAATTCAGTTTATAGAATAAAAGGATAACCAATGACAAAACCAATTGTATTCAGTGGCGTGCAGCCTTCCGGCGAATTAACTATCGGGAATTATTTAGGTGCACTTTGCAACTGGGTGAAAATGCAAGACGATTATGAGTGTATTTTCTGTGTGGTGGATTTACATGCCATCACTGTACGTCAAGATCCTGTGGCGCTTCGCAAGGCAACTCTTGATGTGCTCGCCCTTTACTTGGCTTGTGGCATTGATCCGAATAAAAGCACGATCTTCGTGCAATCTCATGTACCAGAACATACTCAACTAAGCTGGGTATTAAACTGCTACACCTATTTTGGTGAAATGAGCCGTATGACTCAATTTAAAGATAAATCAGCACGTTATGCAGAAAATATTAACGTGGGTTTATTTGATTATCCGGTTTTAATGGCAGCAGATATCTTACTTTACCAAGCAAAAAGCGTGCCGGTAGGGGATGACCAAAAACAACATTTAGAAATCACCCGTGATATTGCCGCTCGTTTTAATGCGCTTTATGGTGATATTTTCACTATTCCTGAAATCTTTCTTAGGCAAAAGCCGGTGCGCGTATTATGTCTTTGCAAGATCCTGATAAAAAAATGTCTAAATCCGATGATAACCGTAATAACGTGGTGACTTTGCTTGAAGATCCTAAATCGGTGGCGAAAAAAATCAAACGCGCGGTAACAGACTCTGATGAACCGCCTGTTGTACGTTATGACGTGAAAAACAAAGCGGGCGTGTCTAACTTATTAGATATTCTTTCTGCGGTAACAGATAAATCTGTGGCAGACCTTGAAAAAAAGAATTTGAAGGCAAAATGTACGGACACTTAAAAAAACAGCGGTGGCTGACGAAGTGTCAAACTTACTTGCAGGTTTGCAAGAACGTTTCTATCAATATCGTAACGATGAAGCACTTTTAGACGAGATTTTGCGTCAAGGTGCGGAAAAAGCCCGTGCAAGAGCGAAAGAAACTCTTGCCAAAGTGTACGAAGCCGTCGGCTTTGTTGCTGCAAAATAATTTTAAACTTAATAAGCCGTGTTATATCACGGCTTTTTTTAGATAAGGAGAAAAAGATGGCCATTCAAACTGAAAAAAACCAATTGAATGTGTAGGCTGTAATACTTTCGATATGAAATCATTGTTTGATAACAGTGATTGTAGTTTACCTATCGAGCAGTTTTACGCGACTCGTCAAGATGCAGAAGGCGCATTGGAATATTTCACATTAAAAGCACGTGATGTAGAAAGTGAACCTTGCCAAATTCAATCTGAAATTCAACAGGTTGAAGATGGGATATGTGCTTAAAGCGGTTTTCACATTCTGCTGCCAAGCCGAATTAGTGATTTTCCAAATGAAAGCTTGTGTAAGTGATAACTTACTCTAGAAAAAAGCGCTATTTGTGACCGCACTTTCTGATATTTATGTTCCCCTGCATCGTATTATTCCTTTTTCTAATGTAGAAGGACAGGGGAATCGTACCAGTATTTTCTTACAAGGTTGTAAGTTAAACTGCCTTTATTGCCATAATCCAGAAACTATCCCTCGTTATGCCGAAGGCGCTCATCAAGTCAGTTTGCAGTATTTGTATGAGCAAGTGATGGATGCTGTGCCTTTCATTCGTGGCGTAACAGTTTCTGGTGGGGAGCCCACCATTCATCATAAAAAGCTTGTTCCATTGTTTCAAAAACTACGTGAGGAAGGGCTAACTTGCTATTTAGATAGCAGTGGTTTCTTTGAATTTGACGCAATTCGTCCTTTAATTGAGGTTACAGACAAATTTCTCTTTGATTTGAAAGGAGAAGGACTTGGCTTACAGAGTTTGTGCTTTGATAGACAAAATCGTCAAGGCATCGTCCCTCAAAACATCATCCCTACTCACCAGCATATCAAGCAAGAAAACTTAGATCGCAATTTGAAGAACTTGGCGCAATTATTACCATTGAATAAAGTGGAAGAAGTGCGGTTAGTTTATGTGGCAAATTTTTTTGATGCAGAAAAGTTGGTGGAAAAAGGTTGCGTCCTTATTGAAAAGACTATCCGGATGTGTTTGTTCAAAAATTATTCGAATGCACACAAAAGGTGCACGAGATGCCGAAGGACTCACGCCTTATGTCCCAACTGTTGAACAGACCCAAGCGCTTGAAAAACTATGCGAAAATCTTGTGGTCTGACCAAAATTGTGACCATTTTATAAAGCAAACATACCGAAAAGTAGCAAAAATATTCCGACTTTTTACCGAAAAACAAGTAGAATAGGACAATTTTATTCACTTACTTATCTAACCAACCTAGGGGAAAAAAATGGGTATTTTAGGTAGCGTTTTAGGCATTGTCGTATTACTGGTCATTGCCGTATTATTTTCAAATAATCGTAAGGCGATTAATTTACGTACTGTATTAGGGGCTTTGGCGATCCAAATCGGATTTGCGGCCCTTATTTTGTATGTGCCGTTTGGTCGATATGCATTACAAGCGACGGCAAATGGTGTATCCAATGTTATCGCCTATGGTAATGAAGGGATTAACTTCGTCTTTGGTGGCTTAGCGGATCCTTCAAATGCCGGCTTTATCTTTGCGGTGAAAGTGTTACCAATCATCGTCTTTTTCTCTGGTTTAATTTCTGTGCTTTATTACTTAGGCATTATGCAAGTTGTCATCAAAGTGATTGGTGGTGCATTGCAAGCCGCATTAGGCACATCTAAAGCAGAATCAATGTCTGCAGCCGCGAATATTTTCGTTGGCCAAACTGAAGCACCTTTAGTGGTTCGTCCTTACATTAAAAATATGACCCAATCTGAATTGTTCGCTATTATGGCGGGTGGTACAGCCTCTATCGCGGGTTCAGTGATGGCGGGTTATGCAGGAATGGGCGTGCCGTTGACTTACTTAATCGCAGCATCTTTCATGGCTGCACCAGCAGGTTTATTATTTGCGAAAATTTTATTCCCACAAACTGAACAATTTAACGATAAACAACCTGAAACGGATGATAGCGAAAAACCAACCAACGTGCTTGAAGCAATGGCAGGTGGTGCGAGTGCAGGTATGCAATTAGCGTTAAACGTAGGTGCGATGTTAATCGCATTCGTGGGTTTAATCGCTTTAATTAACGGTATCTTTAGGTGGCGTAGGCGGCTTGTTCGGTTACGGTGATTTAACATTACAATCAATCTTTGGTTGGATCTTCAAACCATTAGCGTACTTAATTGGTGTATCTTGGGATGAATCTGCAATCGCGGGTCAAATGATTGGTATGAAATTGGCTGTTAACGAATTCGTGGGTTACTTAGAGTTCGCGAAATACTTACAACCAGATACAGCAGTTGTATTAAGTGAAAAAACTAAAAGCCATCATTACTTTCGCATTATGTGGTTTTGCTAACTTCAGCTCTATCGCAATCTTAATCGGCGGTATCGGTGGTATGGCACCAAATCGTCGTGGTGATGTGGCTCGCTTAGGGTTTAAAAAGCAGTTGTAGCGGGTACATTAGCTAACTTAATGAGTGCGACTATCGCTGGTTTATTCATCGAGTTAAGCGGCGTAGCAATGTAATTAAAATGTGGTGAATTTTGACCGCACTTTATCTCTCAACACCACGAATCATTCGTGGTGTTGTACTTTAAAGCAGGCGAAAACGTTTGCTTAAATGACTTTTTATTTATCAACAAGAGGAAAAAAACAATGACTCCACATATTAATGCTCCTGAAGGTGCATTTGCAGATGTTGTATTAATGCCAGGCGATCCGCTTCGTGCAAAATATATTGCTGAAACATTCTTAGAAGATGCGAAAGAAGTGACTAACGTTCGCAATATGTTGGGTTATACCGGTACTTATAAAGGTCGTCGTATCTCTGTTATGGGTCACGGTATGGGTATCCCATCTTGCTCAATTTATGCGAAAGAATTAATTACTGAATACGGCGTGAAAAAAATCATCCGTGTTGGTTCTTGTGGTGCCGTACGTATGGACGTTAAAGTACGTGATGTTATCATCGGTCTTGGTGCATGTACCGATTCAAAAGTAAACCGTATCCGTTTCAAAGATAATGATTTTGCAGCGATTGCTGATTTTTGATATGGCACAAGCAGCGGTTCAAGCAGCGAAAAGAAAAAAAGGTAAGCTTGTTCGCGTAGGGAATCTTTTCTCTGCAGACCTCTTCTACACACCAGATTTTGAAATGTTTGATGTGATGGAAAAATACGGCATCTTAGGCGTAGAAATGGAAGCGGCTGGTATCTATGGCGTGGCAGCAGAATATGGTGCAAAAGCACTTTGTATCTGTACCGTTTCAGACCATATTCGTACACACGAACAAACTACTGCAGAAGAACGTCAATTAACCTTCAATGATATGATTGAAATTGCGTTAGAGTCTGTATTAATTGGTGATAAAGCATAATTTATCCGATTGATAGAATAAAAAAAGGAGCGGTCAATTTTGACCGCTCTTTTTTTTTCTACTTCGCTATTTTTTTCATACCAAATTCGGTTTCACATAGAGTACCACTTTACCCAGAGGGTGTCTCAACATGAATTTCATCATCAACGCCTTTCCCTATTAAAGCACGAGCGACGGGAGAATCAATGGAGATCCAGTTTTTAGCGGGATCGAATTCATCGCAGCCAACAAGGCGATATTGCTTCACTTCACCTTCTTCATCTTCTAGCTCAACCCAGGCACCGAAAAAAATACTTTTGCCTTCTTGTTTCGGGTGGTAATCCACGATTTGTAACACTTCTAAGCGTTTGGAAAGGAAAACGCACACGGCGATCAATTTCACGTAAACGACGTTTACCGTAAATATATTCCGCGTTTTCACTGCGGTCACCAAGTGCGGCGGCATCTGAAACCGCTTGAGTAACTTTTGGGACGTTCTTCTTTCCACAAAAAAATTTAAGTTCTTGGTCAAGCGCAAGC
>BNJT01000489.1_pt1 | contig 100020 bp, 116 predicted proteins | sample 8540491 | NCBI WGS metagenome assembly BNJT01 (sample SAMD00202455, study PRJDB9452) | human saliva metagenome | host: Homo sapiens | reverse complement strand
TAAGGTGACTAACCTGAACTGGAAAGAACAAGGGGGCTTAATTTCATAGAGAACTTTGTGATGTTTAACTCGCAGAAAAACTCAGATTATCGGAGGAACTTGGTATGGAGGTGAGATGAAAAGGAATGTTTCTTATGATGAACTACTATCTTCCGCTGAAAGGAATGGCATCTATGCACTGTTCTGCTACGTGGGCGAAAAAGGCGATGTGGCGGTGTTTTTCGGGCTTTCGGAACAGGGAAACCACACTCTCGCCGACCCTAAAAGATACCTTTTATCGGTGATGTATGAGCACGGCCGGATAACAATGGCGCAGCTCAACTACGAGGAGGCTGCACATGCGAAAGTAATAGACCTTTCGGCTGAAAAAGAACCAGATATTTTGGAGCGATAAAAGAGATGCGCTTCTCTGAAAATGTAGTGGTAAAGGATAACGGCGAGGTGGGACTACATTGCGATGTGTTTCTATCACGGAAAACACTCAGAGCTTTCTTATCCTATTTATCACATTAGTAAAATAGTTTTACCATCAAAAGCAGGGACACGCGAAGAAAGTGATCATCTTTCAAGCTGATGCATTTGGGTGCTTTCCTCCTGTTTCTCATCTCACAGGTGATGAACAGTGCACAATATCACTTCCTATGTGGATACACTTCTAAAATGGCAGGAACCGGAGAGAGCGTTACAGAGCCAAGCTGCCATCTTTCTCGCCAGCAGCTCGAGAGGCGTTTTAGCACTTCACCCTACGACGTATTCTGTAAAACTTTGGTTTCTAAAATGAAAGAACACGGAGCAAAGCTATTTAGTAAATACAGGCTGGAAACGGAACAGGGAAAAGAATTTCGCTGAAAAGATACCAGAGCTATCATAGATGCTATTTTAGATGGTTCTATCGGATAAAGCAGAAACGAATAAAATCCCAATTTTAGATTCTTGCATTCCCAACGGCGCTGCCGAATGTTCCTCTGAAATTTTGACTCAAGAGACACTTACGCTGGGATGCTTCTCAGTGGGAAACTAAGGCTAAGCATTTAGCAGGGAAGTATATCAAATATTTTGAGCAATATACAGTGACACAGAAGAGGGGAGCATTAGTAAATGCAGGTCCGAAATTATAACATATAATAAAAATGAAGATACAGGTATTTGTAGATTTACCCCTGTATTTTTAGTATTTAAAAATAAATGAAATTTCTATACTATAGTAGAAAAGCAATCTTTACATCTTTCAATCGCGGCAGTACGGTTTGTTACACGCCCAGACAATACTTTCCCATTCGGTTAATATTGGTGATAAGATAAGATTTTAGTTGCTAATACCTTACAGGAGTAGCTGTAGTTTCGGGAGACAATGAGCTTTGCGGAATTAGCGAAAGCAGCACTTCGCCCATTTGGAAAATTGGCCACGCTGAAATTTATTCCAAATCAGTTTTAATCAAAGTGATTTATCAGGATTAAATCTACTTGGAGAGGAAACTTTGGTAGAAAATATCTATGGAAGCCCATATGTTATAGTGACTAAGGGCATGTCCAAAAGCGTAGTGGATACGACACAGGTATGTTTCTATTCGGTGCCTTGAAAAGAGGGCTGGGCGCCAGTTAATCACTATATGATTCCGAATACTACTACATTGCTGGTGGAATATGTGACGACAAAATCTTACATTGCGAATGTAGACTTAGCCACTGGGACTATAAAATGGACATCAGAAACAGGAGAAATAGGAGGTTTGGTAGGAAGACTGGAAAGCTTTGCTAAGCGTGAAAGGTCAGCAAAAGTTTATCCCAAATTAGACAAAGAAGGAGAAATGTATGGATATTTCAGCGGTAAATTACAAGCTGAATATGACCGATGGAGTGTTTCTTTGGCAAAAGTGACCACGACAAATTTTGATATTAATAAGACAGGAGCGTATATTATACCCGATCAGCAGAGCAGGAGGTCTCTGGAGGTTTTTAGGAAACTAAAGAAGCACTAAATATCATAGATGCTAAAACAGGAGCGCCTGTATGGAAAAGAAGATAAACCGTAGGAAAGTGGTTCATGTGGAGGATATGGGAAATCAGTTCTGTGTGGCTTCGTATATGGGACAAATCTTTTATGCTATACCACAGGGCGCACACAGTGGAAAAAGAATGTAGAGGCCTAGAATGATGGTGAAGTCAAACGGAGGATATATTTTCGTGACTAAAAACGAAAACAATTTCATCAAAGAAGACGGAAAAGAGCTTTGGAAAAGAGAAGTAGAAATTTCTGATAAAAACGATGAAATCATAGAACCAGAGAAAGAAACGGTAAAATATTCTATATTACATCTACTTATGCCAATATCGTAGATATCAATAACGGAAGCAAAATATGGAAAAGAAACATAAAGTTAGGAAGAAAAACGACCTACTTTCTTTGTTTATAATGATGCTAACCAAGAGTATGTTTCTCTATAACGATGAGAAATTGTATAAATACAATGCTTTAATACAGAAAGACCAGGCTTTGCTAAACTTAGACTCAAAAAGAGAAAGAAGTAACAGACTTAGAAATCCGTCGAAAAATGGTTACCTTATTTCAGGAATGGGAGAATTAGCTCTATGTAGATAAGTCAGGAAATGTTGTTTATCAAAATATTATGTGATGAGCCAGGTGCGTTAGGGCGTACATTTTCTCGTATAGGTCTTAATGCCTTTGAATGTAGCTGCAAATATAGTGCTGCGGAATGGGTTGATAGCCAAGGAAATTGCAAGGCGGTGTTCTTTAATGAAGAGAATAGAGATTTGCTAGGAGGTGTTTTCGAGACGGCATTCTATCTGATTCTTCTATGAAGACAAGATTTAATGCTTCTAATCAAGTTAAAGACTATAAATTTTTCTTTACTAAAGATGGAGCGAATAAAGTCTTGGTAAAAGTGAATAAAGACACTGGAGCAGAGGAAGGAAAATTCTTTTCAATAATAACAAGCCTGTCTACACTATCGATGAGTATAGCGGAACTATTTACTACATCAATGGTAGCCAGATAGATGTTTTTAAGTATTAATATTAATTTGAAAAGAAAATCCTCTAAATTTTAGAGGGATTTTTATAGTGATTTGGTTTTTAAATCAATATCCTAACTTTTCGTTTTGTTGTCCATCACTATTGTCACAGGGCCGTCATTGAGGAGGAGACTTTTCATGTCTGCACCGAAAATTCCGCTCTCGGTTTTTAAGCCTGATGATGAGGTCTTTGAAAATACTCAAACAGAGGAACAGCTTTTTCTGGTTTTGCGGCTTTTATAAAAGATGGACGATTTCCTTTTGTAATCGGCAAGCAGCGTGAACTGGCTTTACACACAGTATTTCTCCATTTATATCTTTTACAGAGAGATTCATTTTTCCTTCCTCATCGCTGAAAAACCTCAAATCATCGATTTTCTTTGCGAGCCATTCTGCATCTCCTTGATTATCTTCTTCTTCCACGCCTACAAGGAGTAAAAAGTCCTTGAGATTTCGCCCGTGATTTCGTTATTTACTTTTACGGAAGCTTTCTGATACTCTTTGAATTACGATTTTCATAAGTTTAATAATAGATTGAAATGATACCCGTAGCGGCATTATAACTATATTCATAAAATTTAGGAGGCAGTCCAGAGCCTTTTATAGGTGTTCCATCTTGTAGAATCCATTCAGCGCCGTCTTTTGGACAGATAATTTTGATACTATTTTTCATCAACTTTTAATGTTGTATTTGCGTCAGGGCAGAGGTGTGGCGCATTTCGGTCATACACCTTGAAGCCAGTTCTGTTTTAGCTAAAATCAGTCCGCGTGTACCGCTTTCTGCTGTTCATTGATGTAAACCAACCTTTTTGTATTCAAATCAATAGCATAAGCAGGAAGGTTAAGATTCAGCTGAACATTGATATCTGACTAGGAAAGCAGCTCACGGTCTCGGCTCTACTTTCACAGAAATAACAAGGATAACAAACTGAAAATTAATAAAATGAAAAAGGTTTTTAATGTGCTCAAATATTTTCATAATCAGAAAAATTTTTATCTTTGTCCAAGTAAAGTTAGTTAAAATTTAGAAGTATCCGGCAAAGGTCGGATATTTTATTATTTATTTAACACAAATAAAAAGAAAAATCATGAATTATGTTACAAAAAGAGGGCTTAGCAAAATGAAGGCCGAGCTAGAGCAGTTGGAATCAATCGAGAGACCAAAAATCACTCAACAGATTGCAGAAGCAGAGACAAAGGAGACCTTCTGAAAATGCTGAGTATGATGCAGCAAAGGAAGCGCAAGGACTTTTTGGAGCTGAAAATATCCAAATTACAGGATATAATAGCAAATTCTAAAAATCATAGAAGAAACCAGATAGACACTTCTAAAGTATCTATTCTTACGACTGTAAGACTCAAAAATAACACGACTAAAGCCGAGCAGAAATTCACATTAGTTCCTGATAATGAGAGTGATCTGAAGGCTAATAAAATATCTGTAAATACTCCTATTGCAAAAGGGCTTTTAGGAAAGGCTGTTGGCGAAGTAGCAGAAATAGTGCTTCCTAATGGGAAACAAACTCGTTTGAAGTTTTAGAAATTACGATTTAGTCTTTTTGGCTGAATTAAATAAAAATAGTAAAACCCTTAATAATCAATAAAATGGCTTCAATTTTCACAAAAATAATCAATGGCGAAATTCCGTGCTACAAGATAGCAGAGGATGAGCATCATTTGGCGTTTTTAGATATCATGCCGATAGCCAAAGGGCATACATTGGTAATTCCTAAAAAGAAGTGGATTTTATTTTTGATATGGAAGCAGAGGAGCATAAAAAGGCTCTGGGCATTCGCGCAAAGAAGTAGCCAAAAAGGTAAAAGCTGCGATTCCGTGTGTGAAAGTGGGGCGTAGCCGTAGTAGGGCTGGAAGTTCCGCACACTCATATTCACCTCGTTCTATCAATGAAATCAAAGATTTGAATTTTTACTAATGAAAAACTGAAATTCACAGAAGAGGAATTCAGAGAAATTCAAAAAGCAATAACAGGGCAATAATCACTAAAAATTACAAACTTCAATAAATTCTTATTGGAGTTTATTTATTCATAAAAACAAAAAGAATTAGATGAATCCCTAACCAATGTTCCTTTTGTGGAAGAAATAAGAATGAGGTATCTGTTTTGGTCTCTGGTCAGAATGGGTTTATTTGCAACTACTGTATAGAGCAGGCTCACACCATAGTGAAAGAGACTGACGAGCAAGAAAAATAAAAATCATTCATCTGTAAAAACTTCTGGCTCAGCTAAAGAAACCAAGAGAAATCAAGGAATTTTTGGATGAATATGTAATAGGGCAGGACCAAGCGAAAAAACAGCTTTCGATAGCGGTTTTATAATCATTATAAAAGACTGGCTCACAATGCAGATGAAAATAAATCTGTAGAGATAGAGAAAATCTAACATCATCATGGTGGGAGAGACAGGAACAGGAAAAACGCTCTTGGCTAAAACTATCGCTAGACAGCTGGAAGTTCCGTTCTGTATCGTAGATGCTATGGTTCTTACAGAGGCGGGATATGTAGGGGAGGATGTGGAAAGTATTCTGTCCAGACTGCTGATGGTGTCTGACTATGATGTAGAAAAAGCCGAAAAGAGGCATCGTTTTTATAGATGAAATAGATAAAATCGCTAGAAAATCGGACAACCCGAGTTTGACCTCGTGATGTGTCTGGGAGAAGGCGTTCAGCAGGGACTTTTTGAAACTTTTTAGAGGGAGCATCGTAAATGTGCCGCCACAAGGAGGGAGAAAGCACCCAGACCAAAAATACATTCAGGTAAATACGCAGAACATCCTATTCATCGCAGGAGGAGCGTTTGATGGTATCAAAGAAATCATTGAACGAAGAATGAACAAGCAGGCGATAGGTTTCAGCTCGGAGAAGACGAATAAGGTGGAAGATGATTCCATATTTTAGATAAATTGATGCTATGGATTTGAGGAATTTGGTCTTATCCCAGAACTTTTGGGGCGTTTTTCCTATCGTGACTCATTTGGATAAACTAGATGAAGCAACCATGCTGAGAATCCTAAGCGAACCTAAAAACTCTATTATCAACCAGTTTATAGAACTATTCAGACTAGATGGCGTGGAGCTGAGTTTCACCGAAGGAGCTTTACAAAAATAGTAAAAGAAACGATGGAAAAAGGTTTGGGAGCGAGAGGACTGAGAGGAACAACTCGAAAAAGTTTTGGAAAAATACATGTATGACATAGACCAGCTCGAGGTTCATTGGTCATAGATGAAAGCAAAAATAGAATTTTAATATTCAAATATTTAAAACAAAAGCAGGAAATATTTCCTGCTATTATTAAATCTTACTAAGTAAGTTTCTGAAATTCACCTTGTTGTCTGTGATTTGTCTCAGTTCAGAAAACAGCTACACGCTCCCTGCTCCATAGTATCGCGGTGTCTTATTGTTACTGTGTGGTCAGTCAGGGTGTCGTGGTCTATGGTAATAATGAAAGGCGTTCCTATGGCGTCTTGTCTTCTGTATCGCTTACCAATGCTGTCTTTGTCTTCATAGATAAGATTGAAATCATATTTCAAATCATTGAAGATTTTTCTCTGCATATTCTCCCATTCCATCTTTTTCATCAGTGGTAAAATGGCAGCCTTTACAGGAGCAAGGGCAGGGCAGAGGACAATACCGTTCTCTCAAACCATCTTCTAAAACTTCATCTTTCAGGGCAGTGAGAGAATAAAGCTAGAATAATCGGTCTAATCCTACCGAAGTTTCCACCACATACGGAACATAGCTTTCGTTTCTCTCTGGGTCAAAATATTGCAGTCCCTGAATATCTTTCATGAGCCGAAAGGTCAAAAATCCGTTCTGGAGTGAATTCCTTCCACTCTTTAAACCCAAATGGGAATCTGAATTCTATATCCGCCGCTGCATTGGCATAGTGAGCCAGTTTTTCGTGGTCGTGGAATTTGTAGTTTTCTTCACCAAGACCAAGGGCAAAGGTGCCAGTTTAGTCTCTTTTTGTTTCCATTCTTCATAGAATTTTCAGTTCCGTTCCTGGCGGCACGAAAACTGCATTTCCATTTGTTCAAATTCTCTCATTCTGAAAAATAAACTGTCTCTGCAACAATCTCATTTCTAAATGCTTTTACCAATCTGTGCAATCCCGAAAGGAAGTTTGTGGCGTGATGTTTTCTGAACATTGAGGTAGTTCACAAAAATCCTTTGCGCTGTTTCTGGACGAAGGTAAAGGTCCATCGCGTTCTCGGCAGCAGCACCTAATTTAGTCCCGAACATCAGGTTAAACTGTCTTACTTCTGTCCAGTTTTTAGAGCCTGTATCTGGGTCAGCTATTTCAGCTCTTCTATCAAGGCTTTTACATCAGCAAGGTCGTTGTGTCCAGCGATTTAGCCATTCGGGAAAGAATGGTTTTTGTTTTTTTCGCGGTATTCTAATACTTTTTGGATTAGTGGAAACGAATTGAGCCTCATCAAAAAGCCTCACCGAAGCGTTTTTTTAGCCTTTTCTATTTCTTTTTGGGCTTTATCTTCTAGTTTATGCGCAGTAGTCTTCTATCAAGACATCGGCACGAAAACGCTTTTTGCTGTCTCTTGTTGTCTATCAGTGGGTCGTTGAAGGCATCCACATGCCCACTCGCTTTCCAAATGGTAGGGTGCATAAAGATAGCACTATCCAGCCCTACGATGTTTTCATTGAGCTGAATCATCGCTTTCCACCAATATTGTTTGATATTGTTTTTAGTTCTATACCATTTTGTCCGTAGTCGTATATTGCAGAAAGTCCATCATAAAATCTCACTAGAAGGGAAAAATAAACCCATATTCCTTGGCGTGAGAAACCACTTCTCTTAAAAAACATCTTCTTGTTTTGCCATTGTATTGAATATTTATGCAAAAATAAGGATTTTAGTTTAATATTTTATACAAAAACACTCTCTAATGAGAGTGTTTTTGTTTAGTTGTGAGATATTTTTGTTTAGTAATGCGTCTAGATTAGTATTATAAGTTGCATCACTTCTACCTGTACCTGTACTAGTTCTCCTTGATCATATTCAAGTTCTGTGAAATGGATCAATTCTCTTGGTGCTACTAATAAATTTATATACCATGTACCACGAGCTACCCTTGAAACAGATTTAGGCTCATTATATGTAAATTCTTCAGAATTCAATGAATCATAATCTGCCTCTATAAACCATTTATTATCTTTGTTATATAGGTTTTACAGTAGCAGGAACTATTCTGTCGAAAATTTTATCTCCATCTTTTTGTTAGGAGTATTTCCACCTGAAGTTAGCATAACGATTTTGTCTCCTTGCAGTAGCATCCGGGAGCTTGAAAGAATAGCTCATTAGGGCAACTGCATATTTGTTATAATCAATCCCAGTATTAAATTCTTTCACCCAATCTCCTCTTGATTGGGTCAGTAGTAGGGAAATGATGCTTGTATTGTTAGTAATAGGAAGACCTAGGTATACATCTCCTACTTCATCCACTACCAAAGGTTTGTAATCAAAATAGCTGAGTGCTGCTCTGTGCGTTTCCTCCCAGATTAGAATCCATAACACTGTTGACATTTTGGCTGTATGAAGGTAAGTCTGCTAATCTAGGGACAGGTTTCCCTTGGTCAGCAGGAGGGTTTTGGATGGTAAGCGTTCTTGTAGGCAGGTCAGTGTTTATACCAGTTTTTCCAGCTGTTTTTCCAGCAGCATTGGTTTCATTGATGGTCTGCGCACTTAGCATACTGCCTCCCAATAAAAGAAATAATAATTTTACTCATCATAAAAATTGTAGTTTTAGGAATGCAAAAATAAAAATAAGATATAAATCAAGAATAAAAATTCAATAAATTTTATCAATAACGATGATAGGTAACAGAAAAACAGAGGCACAGAATATGTTTTCAGATTGAATATTTATATAATAAAAACACTCTCTAATGAGAGTGTTTTCTGTGTTTTTAGTCTAATTTATTTAATAAGTCATTTAATTTTGCTCTATAGTTAGCATCAGAAGTGCTTGCTTTTTGTACTCGCTTTATTCATATTAAATTCTATTCTTTGAGAAGGAGGTAATCTCTTTTTCCTACCAATAGATAAAATTCCCAGTCTCCATAACCTTTGGAACCACCACTAATATCGCGTTGAGGGTTTTTGTGCAGTGGGAAGGGTAAAGTTTTTAAGCCCCAAATTAGGATAGTCAGCATGTATAGCCCACTTACCATTGTGGTTTTTAAATATACGACAGGAGCTGCTGTTTTGGATAAATCATATGTTTCGCCATTTATAGTGCTTTTACCATTTGGGAGATTATTAGATGATGTCAGCATTGGCATTTTTACCAGGTTCAGTCTCAGGAGTGTGCAGTGTGTAGCTAAGCAGTGCTACTGTATATTTGTTGTAATCAATCCCTGTATCAAAGGTTTCTATCCAGTCTTCATTTACTTGTTTAACTACAAGGTTTATAACTCCTGTGTATGTTAGTCATAGGAATACCTTTGGTATACATCTCTCACGCTGTTCACTACTAGGTGTCTGTAATCAGAATAGCTGGTAGTAGTCTGCGTATTTCCGCCTAAGGCAGCATCCATAGCAGAACCTACATTTTCACTGTATTTAGGCGTGTCTACTAATCTAAGGACAGGTTTCTGGTTAGTATCAGTGTTTTTGGATAGTAAGGGTTCCTCGTAGGTACTTTGCGTTTATACCAGTTTTTCCGCTTACTTTCGTAGCGGCATTAGTTTCGTTGATCGTCTGTGCGTTTAGCAGACTTCCCCAATAAAAGAAAGAAGTAATAATATTTATCATAACATCAAATTTTTATGCTACAAAGATAAAAATAAAATTTGAGTTATAATACTATTTAAATACTGATTTTCAGGCTGTTCATGTAGTTTAATATCTGTTTGATATCTGTTTAATATGTCGGATTTGGTGTTTTGGTTTATAAAAATTTGATAATGAGAAATTTAGTTTTTACACTCTCTGAAAAAGAGTGTTTTTATAGTATTTAGTATTGTGATATTTGGTTTAGTAATCTATTCAACTTAGTAGAAGCTTCTCCACTAACAGCTCCTCTATTAGAACCTCTCAGATCTTGTTCTATTTCATATAATTAACTACTTCTTTGGTGCTAATCAATAGAGTTATTATCCATGTTCCATTGACTTTCTCCGTAGGACCTGTAGCATCATTAAAAGCAAATGATTCAACATTCATATTATCATAATCTGCACTTAATTTCCAATTTCCTCCCGAAGTACCTTCCAACTTTACGGTAGGAGGAGCTACTCTTGAATAGTATTTACCTCCCTTCTCTTTACTAGGCGCTGATACTTGTGAAACTAACATTGTCATTTTACCCACAACAGATGGTAGGTCTGAAGGCGTAACTCATCAAGGTAACTGTATATTTATCATAATCGATCCCAGTGTCAAACTCTTGTATATAATCCCCGCTTACATTTTTAACGGTAAGAGTGATGAAGCTGGTGTTGTTAGTAATAGGAAACCCTCTATATACATCTCCTACATTATCCACTACTAAAGGTCTGTAATCAAAATAACTGTTATTACTTTGTCTGTTTCCTCCCAAATCAGCATCCATAGCACCGCCCACATTAGCATCATACTTAGGTGTATTTACCAATCTAAGGGGAGGTCTCCCAGCATTGTCATCATCAGAGTTTTTGATAGTCAAAGTTCTTGTAGGAATATCTGTATTTATACCGATTTTCCCATCTGTCTTTGCGTAGGTTTTTCATTTATTGTTTTGGGCATTTATAAAAGCTCCTCCTAAAAGGAATCCAGATAGTAAAAATTTATTTATCATATAATGTGTATTTTTGAGCAGAGCAAATATATTATATGTACCATAAAAAATATAATTTATAGATTGTGTCAATAATAATTATTGATGATTCTGAAAAGTGCTTTATTTCTGCATTCTTTTTCATCATTTTCTCTACGAAGAGATAGGCGGCAGGGCAGATGATGGTGTTTTTTTAATCGTGAGATGATTGATTTGGTAGATTTTCTTGCGGTCGGTATGTGGGTATTCGCGGCAGGCTTTTGGGCGGATATCGTAGATAAGGCAGGTGTTATCCTCTGCGAGAAAAGGGCAGGGCAGACATTGCAGCACCTTGTCATTGTCCTCATCTACGCGGAGATATTTTTTTCTCAAAATCAGCAGGAGAAAAGGCGTAAATGTTTAGAAATCCGCTCTATGTCTTTTCTGTAAAGAGTGGGCCTGTGGTCTTACAGCAGTTGGCACAGCTGAGACAGTCTATCTCATCGAAAACTTCTTCAGTGAGTTTCCAAAGTGATGTAGTCCAAATTCTTAGGCGGCTTCTTTTTCAGGCTGTCTAAGAATTTTTGTGTCTTTTTTGTTTGGCTTGTGCCTGTTTTTATAAAAATCTAAATCCAATTTTGCTCATTATTTCGGCTAAAAAATACATAAAAAAATCTACGAGAAAATTTCCCGTAGATTTTTATATTTAACATGAAAAACTATTTCACGATTGTCATTTCATCGATGAGGTGTTTAGCACTCAGAGTATTTTGTCAATTACCCAAAGCACAAAAACGAGCATCCACATTGATGGTTCTTTGTAGAGACAGGTTCGAAAAACGATATCTCCACTCAGTGCCTCGCTGTTTCCATCAAAAAGCAAGACCGATAAGGTGTCCTTCAGCATTGATGATAGGCGAACCAGAGTTTCCTCCTGTGATATCATTATTTGAAAGGAAAATTCACTGGAAGGTATCCTTTTTGTCTTTGTATTGTCCGTAGTCTTTCTTTTTATAAAGATCAAGAAGTCTTTGCGGAAGGTCAAATTCCTCATCACCTGTATTTAGCTACCATTCCTGCAAGGTCTGTGTAGTAGTTGTCTTTCACGCCGTGGTATTTTCTGTCTTTTTCTGAAAGGTAGTTTTGTCCACAGAACCATAGGTAAGTCTCACTCGTAGAATTAGCGTCAGGGTAGAATTTCTTGTTAGGGTGAGATTTTCTAAGTCCGTCCAAGAAAAGTCTAGTGTTTTCTGCGAATTTCTCTTCATCTTGGTTGTATTTTATTCGCACTCATCTGAGCTTCAGCTACTAAGATAGAAGAGAACTGATATAATGGGGTCTTCCTCTAATTTTTGTTTTTAGGATTGTTGATAAAGTTCAAAACATTTTCCTTAGAAGCAAAAATACCATTAAGTGAAATTTCATTTGGGTTGCTAAATCTGATGACAGGCAGCTGGTGTTTCGCATCTACTTTGTTTTTTTATAAAGAGTAAGCAGTGTCACGAAAAGGTCAGCTTCTACCTTTGGATGTAGGTCTTCGTAGATGCTTTCCACTTCTTTGATTAGTTTTTGCTTTCATAGCAGCCTGTCCGTTTCGCATCTTGGTCAGCATAAACAGCCAATTTGTTTCTAATACATACGGCATATTGATGAAAGCTGCTCTTCTGCTCATCAGTCTTAGATAGTTCAGCTCTACATTTCTTTCGTTGGTTTTTGCGTAGTATTCTTCTATTTCTTTCAGAACATTACCGTAAGTTGCTTTGTTTTTCTGGTTTATCAGCCCACGCTTGGAATACTTTTTCCAAATCTTGTTTCGCGTTGATTGTTTTGTTTTTCAAAACAGCTTCTATCGTTCCAGCTCTGTTTTTCCAATAGTTAGCCGTGCTGGAATAAGAACTCGCATAGTCTAGACGGATAGCTTGGTCTTTATCCATGTATTTTTTCATCACATCCATAGTTGCTTTAGAAGCATCTACCCAAGCTGGATAATCTTTTGGTAATCAATTGGTTGATTCCATAAGAAGTCAAATATCTGTTTGTTCTCCCTGGGTATCCCACAATCATCGTGAAATCATTAGGTTTGATACCTTTTAGAGAAACAGGCAGGTGGTGTTTCGGTTTTAGAGGAACATTGTTAGGAGAGTATTCTGCTGGGTTTCCGTTAGTATCTGCATACACTCGGAAAACAGCAAAGTCCCTGTATGTCTTGGCCATTCCCAGTTGTCTGTATCTCCACCGAATTTACCAATAGAGTTGGTAGGCGTTCCTACTAATCTGATATCTTTATAGTCTTGATAAACAAAATAATAGAACTCGTTTCCATTGAAGAACGAACGAACAACTACAGAGTATTTCCCATTTTCGCTATTTTTCTTTTTCAATTGCTTTAAATTCTTGATTGATGATGTTTTTGTCTCTGGCTGGCAGACATCTATTGTCCAGCTTAGGGAGTTTATTCTTTCTGTAGCATCTCCCATTCTTACTAAGAATCTCACAAACAGGTCTTTAGCGTGAAGCTCTTCTTTTTGTTCATCGCCCAGAAACCATTAGTCAAGTGGTCTTTCTGTGGTGTAGAAAGCGCAGCGATAGAGCCATATCCGCAGTGGTGGTTAGTAAAGATAAGTCCTTCTTTGGACACGATTTCCCCAGTACAAAAACCGCCAAAACTCACGATGGCATCTTTCAGACTAGAGTTATTTACTGAATAAATTTCCTCAGGAGTCAGTTTCAGCCCCTGTTTCTGCATATCTACGCCGTTTAGTCGTTTTGATAAGCATCATTAGCCATATTCCTTCATCAGCTTTCGCTGGAAGAAAAATTTAGAATGAAGGCACCTAATAAAAAATAGTCGTTTCATTTTTAGTAAAAATTAAATTAATGGGCTAAATTTAAGAATTTTAAAATGATTTGAAGGGACTATTTTTATCTAATTTTTGTTTTTAATAAAGACATCAAATCTAAACCCTAAAGAGTAGGAATTAAATCTACCTTTGTAGTTATAAATTGTAAATATTTAAATATGGAAAAACTTACATGACAAACGCCAAGTCTATGAGCAGCTTCGAGCTTCATGACCACGAAGTAAAAGGAAAATCCAATGGAACATTTCAAGGAATGGTTTGCAGATGCGGACAAACATCCTGATATTTTTGAGGCTAATGCTATGATTCTCTCTACGATAGATGATGACGGCTGCCCTAGAACCAGAGCCATGCTCCTGAAAAAGCTACAGCCAAGAAGGTTTTGTGTTTTATACCAATTATAATAGTAAAAAGGGAAATCTATTGACAAAAATAAGGTGGCTTTGTCTCTATTTCTTCTGGCCGGCTCTGGAGCGTCAGGTAATGATAAAAAGCAAGACTAGAAAAAGTTTCGCCTGAGATGTCAGGATGAATATTTCGCATCGAGACCGAGAGGAAGCAGATTAGGAGCGTGGGCTTCTGAACAAGGCGAAGAAATCCCTAGCAAAGCCTATTTAGCTCAAAAAAATTACAAGATTTAGAAAAAGAATTCGAAGGGAAAGAAGTGACACGACCGCCGCACTGGGGAGGATATCTTGCCAAGCCGTATGAAATAGAATTTTTAGCAGGAAGACCTAACCGTCTGCATGACAGAATAGTGTACCAGTTCCAAGATGGTAAGTGGAAAACATCAAGATTAGCTCCCTTAATAAGGAGCTTTTTTTAGTTGAAAGAAAAACATCTATCAGTCCTTCTGGAAGTTCCATTTTGATGAATTTTCTCATCTCTGTTTACTTCTAAAATCCATTCTTTTTACGATAGGAATGATGACTTCTTTTCTGTGCCAAGTCTAAAATGAAATAATGCTGTGCAGTCTGGTCATTCACAGAAACGATGCTGCCTGCAGGTTTTTCCATCTTTTTCTAAAAATTTCAAAACCTATAACTTCGTGATAATAAAACTGATTTCCGCTCAGTTTATGGAAGAGTAGAAAGCGGAAGAAATACATTTTTTTACCAATAAGCTGTTCTACGAGTGCCTCAGAGGAGTTTTTGAAAAGAATGTTGAGAGAATCTTGTTTACTCCAAAATGATTTTTTCAATAAAAAAACGGAACCAATAGTCCGTTGATTTCAACGAATATTGATTCCAATTTTTATAAAATTTCGGGCTGGTCTGTATCTAATTTCAAAAATCAGATTCCCCGAAAGACCGTGCTTACGAGTAATTTTGCCTAAAAAATAGCAATCTTCTTTCTGCATCGGTAAAGTTTTTAAGCTTCAGTTTCTTCAGCAGGTGCATCTCCTTCTGCTTCTACTGCAGGAGCTTCTTCTACTGGTATTTCAGCAGCCTCAGCAGCAGCTTTGCTTCTTCTTCAGCTTGTTTTTAGCGTTGATTCTAGCTTCGTTAGCTTTGTTTTCAGCTTCTAAAGCAGCTTTTTAGCATCTTCTTTAGATTTTAACTAATCCATCTTTTTACCTTGGATTTTACCTTCTTTTTCAGCTAACCAAGTGTTAAATCTTTTTCAGCTTCTGCTTCACTGAAAGCTCCTTTTTAGCTACACCACCTTGAAGGTGTTTTTGTAAAAGAGCTCCTTTGTAAGAAAGGATAGCTCTAGCAGTGTCTGTAGGCTGGGCACCGTTGTTCAACCATTTTACTGCTGCATCCACATCTAGATCGATAGTTGCTGGATTGGTAATAGGATTGTAAGTTCCCAATTTCGCGATGAATCTACCATCTCTTTGCTCTAGAGTCTGCTACTACTGATGTGGAAGAAAGGTTTTCCTTTCCCGTGTCTTTGTAATCTAATTTTTACTGACATAATTAAAATTGATTTAGTGGAACTCGTCCCTGTTAATATTTTTAAGTCCGCAAATGTAACAAATAAAATTGAAAGTATAAACTTTTTAGCCAAAGAAAGTTTTATAATTTCTCTTTTCGGTTAAATTAGCTTTATATTCCTATATAAATAATTGATAATCAGGGCGTAGCAAATAATTCCGCAGCCAAAGGCTATCAGCATACTTTTAGAAGGCTGTAATTTAGCATGTATAAACAATAATTTGCTGGAACAGCGGTAGAAAGCGCCCAAGAACTCCATATACAGCGCCGTGTACAGGGCTCTCGGGAGCAATCTCTAGTTCCGCAATAGGGACAATTCCATTTGCTAAAATTAGAAAGGAGACACAGCTTTTTTAGTGGTTGTGCCGCAATGAGGACAAGCGAAATTTTGGTTTTCCATATTTTATTTTCTCTTTTCTTTCAGTTCTTCTTTGTCTTTGTCGGAAGGGTTCCAGACTTTTTATTTCAGAATTTTTGTCAATTCCAGAAAGCACCTGCACATTGATACCATCACTCGCTCTAATTTTACAAAAGCCTTTTTAAATGAACCATTTGCCTGTTTTACCTTTCTACGAAAGGAATATCTTTTCCGTTCGCTTTTTCGTATTGGATAAAGGGATTCATCCAGAAGAAGGGCGTTTTTCTGCGAGCTGAGGATAATTTCTCCATTTGCTGAAAATCCTGCACGAATATATCTCATTATCAGGATTAAAACACATCGCCTTTTATCGGGAATTTTATAGTTCCGCTTTCTTCCGTTCCTTTTGGTGCGATGAGGGTCATTTTCCAGAGAAAGCCTTGTTCTGGAGGGCGCCTATTGCTACATTCATATTCATGCCTTCTTTATTTTTCCTGCCTGCGCTTCATCTATTTTTCCTTCAAAAATGAGTGAATTTAGGGTCTGCGATGGAGCAGATGGTAGTCCCAGCATTGAAGGAGTTGGCCTCTATCACTTGGCTTCCTATTTTCACAGGGAACTTCTAGGACGGTGCCGCTTGCTTTGGAAACGAATTTGTGTCGTAGCCATGCTTTTGCAGCTCAGGAGTAGCGCCAGTTCTGGCAATTTGCAAGTTTTTGTGCAGTGGAAAAATTGCTGTTGGGCATTTTTCACATTTTGTTCAGCGCTGTAGAGCTGCTGCTGGGAGGTTAGAAACTCCTGTTTGGAGATAACGCCTTGCTTATAAAGACTTTCCTGCATCGCAAACTGCTGTTTTTGATTGGCAAGATTGGTTTTTCGCGTTGTTTATTTGGAGCTGTGCATTGCTTACCTGTTGCAGAGCATTATTCACATCGGCTACACTGGGAACGATTCTTAGCGTGGCGATGAGCTGTCCTGCTGCCACCTTGTCGCCTTCTTTTCACGAGGATTTGGTCAATAATCCCAGAGATATTGGGTTTTATTTCTATTTCTTCTTTCGGAACGATTTTTCCTGTCGCCATCACTTTGTCCTCCATATCCTGCACAGTGGGCTTTCTTGTGAGAAATTCTCGCTTTCGGCAGAATTGGATTTTATCAAATACATTACGGTCGATACCAGCACAACAGCGGCAACTAATCCGAGGATGGCGTAAATTATTTTCATTATTTTTTTATATTTAAAATTCAACTTTGTTATTCACTTCTTAGTGCATCTATCGGGCGGATGCTTATGGCTCTTTGTGCAGGAATCATACCTATTAACAGCCCAAGAAACACCATTACAGCCATTGCTCCGAATACATTTCCGTAATTAACGGTAGGATTGTAAAACGGAAATTCTTCTTGGTTTTGGGTGGCAAGGCTTAGAAAGCATCAAAACCAGCATTCCCAGCATAAAACCAGCCAGACCAGAGGATAGAGTAATGACCACGCTTTCCAGCAAAAATTTGGTTTCTACCTCGGAGGGTTTCGCCCCAAAGCTCGGCGTATTCCTATTTCTTTGGTTCTCTTTCTTTCACGGTGATGAGCAGGATGTTGGATATCGCAATGACTCCAGCGATGATGGTAAGCGTCCCTACGATGATGGTCAAAAGCTGCATGCCGTCAAGGAAACCTGTGAGTTTTTAAACTCTTTTCCAAGGTTAAAAAGCTCCAAAAGCATTGGTGTCCTCGGGCGAAACTCTGTATTTGGTTTTTAGTTCGGATTTTACTTTTTCTTCTACAATGCTCCACATCTGCATTGGGTTTAGAAACAATGGCTAAAAACCAACTTTGTCGCCTTCGTTAAACATTTGTGTGAAAGTAGAGAGCGGAATGAAGGCTGTCTGGTCACTCTCTATTCCCTACCTTCTTTTCATGCTGAAAACTCCTATCACATTGAAAAACACGCCTTTTATATTGATGGATTTTTCCGATGATTTTCATCCGCCTCGAAAAAGTGTTTTTGTAAATCTGCTCCCCGATGACCACTACATTTTTGTTTTCGAAACATCGGAATCATTGAGGTATCTTCCGTATATCAGCCTTTTTCAGAAATTTTATTTCCGATAGAGATAGTCACCGTTTAGGCTGTAAATGATGCTTTTTCCTCCTCTGCTCATCAGCACGCCTGCTGTTCCGAAGTTTCCTTTGAGTTTTGTGGCGCGATGTAGTCTATTTCAGGGATTTTCTTTAAATATTCTATATCCGAAAGGTGCGGGTTCTATGGTTCCTGCCTTTGGGAAGCCGTCATAAGGAATTGATGTTTCTGCCCCAGAGGAAAATGGAATTTGTAGCAAAAACTTGAAAACAACTTGTTGAAGCCGTTTTCCATTCCTTTGGCAGCCCCTAAAAGTGTGACATATAGGAACATTCCCAGCCCACGCCAATCATGGTGAGGAAAGTCCGAAGTTTATTATTTCTCAGTGAATGATAAATTTCCTGCTAAGTATCTTTTCTGAAAAATGATATTCATTTTGCTTCTTTTTAATGGATTAAATCAGCTTCTTTGAGCGCTTCTATTGGTTTTATTTTTGAAGCTCGGTATGCTGGGACAAAGCCAGCCACTGCTCCTGAAATGACTAAACAAACAAATGCCGAAACTATCGTTCCCCAGCCTACGCTTGGGTCTAAAAATGAAATATTCGTGTAAAGTTATTCCCAATCAGCTTCAAAGAAAAGAACTCCTAAAAGAACTCCGATAATTCCAGATAAAACCGTAATTACAATGCTTTCTTGTAAGATAAGAATCACGATGCTTATAGGTTTCGCCCGATGGCTTTTCGTATGCCTATTTCAGCGTTCGCTCCTTTACGATGTAAACCATAATGTTACTAATGCCGATAACCCCAGCGACAAGCGTACCAATGCCTATAGAAACCTACCGATGATGACAATTACGCTCAGAAACATTGTTCCATTTTTGGCATTTTTAGCATTGTTAAAACCCAAATCGCATGTTCATCTTCTGGCGAAACTTTTTCGCTCTTGGAGTTGGCTTTTTTTAGTTCTTCTCGAATTGTATCGCCTCATCGGGAGAGAGCTCCATATTGTGAGGTTAGGAAATTTCGGAAATGGTATCAGAGCTTTTTAAGCTGCTGCATTGTGGATATGGAATGCTGATGCTGCGCTCTGCCCAGTCGCCTTGGTCATCAGAAAACACCGATGACCTTTGAATATAGTTCCGTTGATATTCAGTTCTTTACCAATGGGATTTCCGTTTTTGATGAGGTCGCGCTGCACCATCTTACCGATGACCGCCACATTTCTATTTTCTTTGATATCCGCAGGCGAAAGATACCGCCCATCCAAAATACTTCTGTTTTTTTGATGTAGACTTCCTCTTCACCAGCTCCGTTTATGCCGTAGCTGCCGCTTTCTTTGCTATATTTCACAGTCCAAAAGGTGGAATATATCGGGGAGGAATATTCTATGTATTCTCAGTGGTAACTGCCTCTAAATCATCATTGTTAAAACTAATGAGCCTGTCCGCCTGAAGTCCCGCATAGGGCAGGGAAGCTCGCCCAGAGGAAATAGAAATCAGGTTTTGTGCGCTTCTGAACCATCGTTAAAGGCGTTTTTCAGGCCATTCCCAATTCCGAAAAAGAACAATGAAAATGTAAAGTCCCAACGCCACTGTAAAAGCCAGAAAGCACCGTGCAAGCATATTGTCTGAATAGAACTAAAAATCTCCTGCCAGCGGTCTAAATCAAACATTTTTAGTAGGGTTTTATTTGAAAATGTGTTTATAAAACAAGTTGTTCTATGACTTCATCGCTCTCTATGATGCCGTCTTTTAGGAAGACATTTCTCTTTTTGTCTGTGCTGCTACATCGGGCTCGTGGGTCACGATGATGATGGTTTTTCCTTGGTTGTTGATTTCTTGCAGAAGTTTCATAATGTCATGGGTGGTTTTGCTGTCCAGAGCTCCTGTCGGCTCATCAGCGAAGAATGATTCTCGGATTGGTGATGAGGGCTCTGCAATGGCTACTCTTTGCTTTTTGTCCGCCAGAAAGCTCGTTCGGCAGGTGGTTTGCCCAGTCTGCAAGTCCTACTTTTTCCAGATATTCTAGGGGCTTTTTGGTTTCGCTCCTTTCTGCTTACATTTTTGATAGTAGAGCGGAAGCGCCACATTTTCCAAAGCGGTTTTATAACTGATGAGGTTAAAATGACTGAAACACAAACCCCTAAAAACCTAGAACGGTATTCTGCGGCTTTGGCCTCGTTAAGGTGCTCTATGGGAATGCCGTCCAGCTCGTAGAATTCCGCTGTCTTTTGATCCAAAAATCCCTGATGATGTTCAGCAGAGTGGATTTCCCAGAACCTGATGAACCCATGATAGATACGAACTCGCCCTCTGAAATGTTCAGATTGATTCCCTTCAAGACATGAAGTTTGGATTTTTCCAGTATCGTAGGATTTTTGTAAATCTTTGATAAAAACCATATGAATTTATTTAAACAGCAGCACATTTCTGACAAATTTAGCAAATTTGTGATAAATATTCATTAAAGAATAAAAAAATCTTAAACAAAAAGTAGGATTTAATGAGAAAAAAATTCTGATATTAGCCATGAGAAAATGATAAAATAGTGCGAGAAACATTTGAAAAACTAATTTCTTATCTTCCTGAAGGACCGTGGAGGGCGGTGTATAATGGTAATATTTTTCTCTTTTTGTGGTATACAAAATAGCGGAAAATCTATGGACGATTGGCAAGCTGAAGAAAAATTAGACAAGGATAAAAAGATTTTATTCATCATGTTACGCATCTTATTGGGACTTTTTTTGCCCTTTGGATGTTATGGGACTCTTTGATGACTAGTGCGCTCAAGCAGAAAAATCAGCCCGAAATAATAATAGCAAACTTTATAAAAATCATATTATGAAAATAAAATATCTTGTATTAACTAGTAATCATTGTAGCTGTTTCATTTATAGGTTATTCTTATTATCAATCTAATAAAAATAATGATAAATACATAGAATACGAAAAACAAGCCCAAAAATGATATAAAAACAATAAAAAGAAATATTATCATTTCGGTTTTGTTCCTATGAATAAGCAGAATAGTTTATACGATGTGCTTAATAAAAATAATGTTCAGATCATCAATATGGACTGTGCTGCTATTCCAGAATTGGTTCATTATAATGATGTGATACTGAGTAGTATAAAATAAAAATATGAGAATTTATAAATATATTTTCCCTATTTTTCTTTTTCTTTTTTTCTGTGGTCAATGCCCAGAAAAAGTGGACATTGCAGGAGTGTATACATTACGCTTTTGAGCATAATCTGCACATTAACAGAGTAGACTGAAAAACAATCAGGAAAAATAATCTAAAAAACAGCTAAAAAGAGCGTATTCCGAGCGTTTCAGCAACGGTGAGCAATATGGCTAGTTTTGGGCAAAAATCAAGATGTTTTCGGTAACCACCGAAGAAATGATAATTTTAATAATTCTGTGAACATCGGTGCAAGTGTGACCCTTTACAACGGAAGCCGACTTGAAAAACAAATTCAAAAATCTCAGTACGAAGTAGAAGCCAGCACCTATGATCTGGAAAGGATAAAAAGCGATATTTCCCTTCAGATAGCCCAGCAGTATTTGAATATTTTGCTGAATGAGAAGTGGAAAATATCAATAAATCTGCCTACGAAAAGCATCAGAAAGTCTATGAAAAAGCGGAAATAACCACTAGAGTAGGGAACCACTGCTCAAACGGTTTTAGCGGAAGCAAACGCCTCTATGGCAAGGGAATACCAAAACATGAAATCAGTAGAAGTAAATACAAAAAATGCGCTGTTTTTCATTGGCTTTACTGCTTCAGCTGGAAGATTATAAGGACTTTGATGTAGCGGGCTGGGATGTGGCAGAAAATGTAGAAAAAAACGGATTTTTCGGTAAGTGAGATTTTGGAAAAAGGCTTACAGCTGGCACCCTCAGATAAAGGGAGCAGAAGCGAGAATAAAAAGCCTCTGAAATGCAGATAAAAATAGCAAATACGGGTTTCCTTCCGTCCATTACGGCCAGCGCAGGCGTTGGGACATTTTATTTCAATTCGTTTAATAATGGAGGTGCAGGATTTCGCCTCAGCAGTATAAGGACAATTTTTGGTCAGCAAATAGGGACTTACTGCAGAACATTCCTATTTTTAATAAAGGAATTACAAAAATACAAGTAGAACAGGCTAAAAATAAATGAAGATATAGCTAAAAACAACCTGCAGCAGCAGAAACAAGAGCTTTTACAAAATATACAAAAAGCAGAATACATGGCAGAAAAATAATTTTGAAGTTTATAAATCGGCGGTGGAAGCCGAGAAAAGCTCAAAACTGGCGCTAGATTTTATGGAAAAAGAGCTATCAAGCAGGGAAATCATCTATCTACGACCTAAATACAGCGAGAAACAACTATGTAAATGCCCAAGGTTCGGCAGCACAGGCGAAATATAATTATTTATACCAAGTCAAGCTGCTGGAGTTTTACGCAAAAGGTACTTTGGTAGGACTTTCAGAATAGATTTGGAAGAAAAATATTTGAAACAAAAATCCATAAAAACTAATTGGTTTTTATGGATTTTTATAGTTTAATTAAAACTTAAATCATATCTTTAGGATTGATCCAGCTGTCAAACTCTTCGCCAGTGAGCATTCCCGAATTTATAGCCTCTTCTCTTGAGGCTTGTTCCGTTGTTATAAGCGGATTTAGCGATTTTTGCGGCATTTTCGTAGCCGATGTGAGGATTTAGCGCTGTGACAAGCATTAGTGAATTTTCTAATAAACTCTTGATTTTTAGTTTGTTAGGTGTAATTCCCGATACGCAGTGTTCATCGAACGAGATACAAGCATCTGCGAGAAGCTGCGCCGATTGTAGAAAAATTGTAAGCCATCACAGGTTTGAAAAACATTCAGCTCAAAATGTCCCTACGTTCCTGCAAAAGAGATAGTGGTGTCATTCCCAAGAATTTTGGGCGCATACCATAGTAACTGCCTCTGGCTGAGTGGGATTTACTTTCCCTGGCATGATGGAAGAGCCTGGTTCGTTTTCTGGGATGAAAAATTTCTCCAATGCCGCTCCTAGGGCCGAAGCCATCATTCTGATATCTTGGGCTATTTTGAATAGTGAAACCGCGATTTGTTTCAGTGCTCCAGTGACTTTCTACGATGGCATCATGAGCAGCAAGCGCCTCAAATTTATTCGGAGCGGTGATGAATGGAAGTTCTGTAAATTCAGAGATGTATTTTGCGACTTTTCGTGTCGTAGTTTTTTTGGAGCGTTTAGTCCCTGTTCCCACGGCAGTCCCTCCCAGCGCCAGCTCTCGAAGGTGTTCCAGAGTGTTTGATAAGGCTTTTTAGACCATAATCCAATTGTGCCGCATATCCAGAAAAATTCCTGTCCTAGGGTTAGAGGAGTGGCGTCCATCAGGTGGGTTCTTCCTACTTTGATGATGTCTTTGAAATCTTCTGATTTTTTAGTTAAAGAATCTCTCAGTCGTTCCACTCCAGGAAAAGTTTTTCTACCAATTTTTGTACGCTGCGATGTGCATAGCGGTAGGAAAAGTATCGTTGGAAGATTGGGATTTATTCACATCATCATTGGGATGAATAGAAGATTTTTCACCCAAAATTCCGCCGTTTAAGACATGAGCTCTATTCGAGATGACTTCGTTTATATTCATGTTTGACTGAGTTCCAGAGCCTGTCTGCCAGATAACCAAAAGGAAACTGGTCGGAAAGTTTTCCAGATAGAATTTCGTCACAGACTTGGGCTATTAAATCTCGTTTCTCAAAAGGAAGTACGCCCAAATCACAGTTGGCATAGGCAGCAGCTTTTTAGGTATGCAGAATCGCTTCTATGATTTCTCTAGGGCATGGAGCCTTCCTCACCGATTTTAAAATTGTTTCTAGAGCGCTCAGTCTGTGCTCCCCAGTATTTTCTCGGCTGGGACCTGCACTTCTCCCATAGTGTCTTTTTCTATTCTGAAATTCATGATGATAATTTTATTTGTCACAAATTTACTTAAAACTTTTTATCTTTGTGGAAATTTAAATTTAACAATGAAGAAAAATTTTATTCATCTGGATTAGTCTCTTTTTCTAACTTCTTGTAAGAATAATGCGCTGGTAAATAAAGCCATCAGAGAAGCAATATGTACTGCTGGTTTCTTTTGATGGATTCAGGTATGACTATCCAGAGAAATTTAATTTAGAAAACTTTAAAAACTGAAAGAAAAAAATCATCCTACGCCAAAGGAATGATTCCAAGTTTTCCCTAGTAAAACCTTTCCTAACCACTATACTATAATTACAGGAATGTATCCCAGGAAGCCACGGACTGGTGGATAATAAATTTTATGCGCCAGCAGAGGACAAAAATCTATTCTATCCCAGATAGACAGGCCGTGCAAAATCCTAAATTCTATGGAGGAATGCCGCAGTGGCAATGGCTTCAGAAAAATGGAATGAAGACCGCTTCCTATTTTTGGGTGGGTTCAGAGGCGCCAATACAAGGCGAATATCCTACTTATTGGAAACAATATGATTCTAATGTACCTTATACCGAAAGGGTAGAACAGGTGATGAATTGGTTTAGACTGCCAGAGTCAGAAAGACCACGATTTGTGACACTTTATTTTGAGTTTGTGGATACTGCGGGACATCAGACAGGAACAAATTCCGAAAAAAACTGAAACAAGAATTACAGCTGGCAGATGAACTTTTGGGACAAATCATGCAGGGGGTGGAAAATCTAGACCTGCCAATCACTACCATCATCACGGCTGACCACGGAATGATAGATATGACAAGCGAAAAAAAGGAAAAATAATCATCACCGAAAGCCTTGAAAACAAGCTGAAAGGCAAAGCAGATATGATAAACAACGGTATGCACTGCCAAGTTTATCTAAAAAAATAAAAAAACCAAAAAGAGGAAGTTTATCAAGAGATAAAAACAATATTTTCGCAGGAACAGCCATGTGAAAGTGTATAAAAAGAGGAAACACCAGAAAAATGGCATTATAGAAACCACGAAAAATATAGGCGATATCTTGATTATTACCGATGCGCCGTACTATATGGTAAAAAAAGTGAGAAAGACTTTTTAGCAAATAGAAAAGGCATCTGGGAACTCATGGATATGACCCATATGTGACACCAGAAATGATGGCGATTTTCTATGCTTTTGGGAATAAAAATCAAGGAAAAATAACGAGATAAAACCTTTTGAAAATATACACATTTATCCATTTATCAATTATATTTTTAGGGGTAGAAAATCCTAAAAAAATATAGATGGAAAAACCAAGGTTTTGACACCAATTCTTAAAAAAATAATAGATAAAAAAAGAGATGCTTTTTGGGAGCGTCTCTTTTTTTGTTTATTAGATTTTCTGCACTAAAAATTTTATCACAAACCATCTCGCTGAGGGTTTCAGTTTTTCCACTAAATTCTATTTTCATCGATTGGTCAAATTTTTCCACTTCCAAGATTTTTTTAGCTCAGAATTTAGACTCAGGTTTCTATGGTTTAGATAAGTCAAAAAACTCATCAGAAGAATCTATTACAGCTGAAAGAATGACAGTCTCTCCGGCTTTGCATTCGCTTAGTTTTGTCAGGTTTTGCTGGATGATGTTTCCTTGTTTGTCAGGAATGGGTTCGCCGTGTGGGTCTACTTTTTGGGTAGTTCAGGAGTTCATCCATTTTATCAAAGAAAAATCTCGAATGGATGTGTTCCAGTTGTTCCGCGATTTCATGAACGACCTCCCAGCCGAAGCCCATTTTTCTACTAAAAACATTTCGGTCAGCCTGTGTTTTCTCACCACATGAGCGGCTTCTTTTTTTCCTAAAAGCTGTGATTTTTATAGGTTTGTAGCTTTCGTAGATGACCCAGTTTTTCTGAGAAAAATTTTTTTCATCATGCTGTTTACGCTGGGCATTTTTTATGTTGAGCATTTTGCTTAACTCATTGACTGTGAAAGTGTCATCTTTGTCAATAAGATGGAAAATAGCTTTTAGATAGTTTTTCTTCATTAAGTGATTTCATAATCAGTATAAACCTCGGCAAATCTAACGATTATTTTTTTAATCACAAATGATTATCTTTACACAAATTTTAGGTGAAAAAGGAAATAAATAAAGATTTATTTTCAGTGATTAAGGTATGAAGAAAGGAATATTTATTTGGCTTCAGGCGGCGCGGTTGAGAACATTGCCACTATCCGTGAGCGGGCATTATTATGGGGGCTTTTATTGCCCGCTGGCGATTGGTTCAGGAAGGTGGATTTTGGGATTATAGGGTTTTCTTTCAGCTTTGCTTGTTACGATGTTTTATCAGATTTTGTCCAATTTTTTTCTAATGATTATGGTGATGGGACAAAGGGAACGGATGATTTCCGTGATGAAAAAGCAGAGAGCAGAGCAGTGGCATCAGGGAAAAATTTTCAGCAGAGCAAATGAAAAAAAGTAGTGATTTTCGTTTGCTGTTTTGTCTGCGCTGGGTACAGTGGCTATTGCTTTATTTGGTGTTTTTCCTGATTTTGTTACGGAATTTTGGATTTTTATCGGTTTTGGGGATGATGAGTATCTGGGCAGCGATAAGCTATACAATCGGCAAGAAACCTTATGGATACTTAGGTTTGGGGGATATTATGGTTTTTTTATTTTTGGGATTGGTGTCCGTAGGCGGGAGCTATTTTCTTTTTACTAAAAACATGGAATTGGGATATTTTGCTTTCTGCTTCTGCAGTAGGGCATGTTGTCCGTATCGGTGCTGAATCTCAATAACATGAGGGATATGGAAAGCGACCAAAAAGGCAGGAAAAAAACAGTTGCGCAGTGGCTGGGATTTAGATATGCGATGATTTATCAGATTGTTCTCATGCAGTTGCTGTTGATTTTTTTATTCTTGTTTTTTTAATGAAAAACAATCTCCATGCACAGGGGAAATATTACGCTTTTATTGTGATGATATTTATTTTTTTCCAATGGCTACACTCCGCCGAAACATCATGAAAGTAAAATCACCTAATGAGCTAGACCCATTCCTGAAACAAGTAGGGATAATTACCCTTGTGATGGCAGTTTTGGTGGCTTTGGGATTAAATTATTTTTTTAAGAAAAATTAAAAATATAAGATTATGAAAGTGAAATTTTTTTAGGACAAAATTGTTTTTTGTTTTCGTATAAAAGCAAAAATATCTTGACAGACCCGTTTTATAATTTCCAAAAGGAGAAATCTGGATTTGATATCAGTTCGCAAAAGATTGATTTTGTGTTGATTACTCATGCACATGGAGACCATACGGCGGATGTGGCTGAGGTTATCAAAAATTATCCAGAGGCGCAGATTATCGCTCAACCAGAGATATGCGGATATTTCGGGCATCCTCATTCTATAGATATCAATATAGGGAGGTTCTACAATGATAGAAGACCTGAAAATCAGTATGGTTTCGGCATCTCATACTTCTAGTTTTCCTGATGGGACATATGGAGGGCATCCAGCAGGATATGTTTTAAAATTTGATGGAAAATGCGTGTATCTTGCTGGCGATACAGGAGTTATCTCCGAAATGGAAATTTTACCGCAGCTTTTTGGTAAGATAGATTGCGCTATTCTGCCAGTTGGCGGGACATTATACGATGGATGCAAAGCAGGCTGCTTTTTGCTTCTTCAGAGCTGATAAAAACACCAAAAGTGATAGGTTGTCATTTTGATACTTTTCCGCCGATTAAGATAAATCACGAACAGGGCAAAGGAAGTTTTTCAACAGCGAAAAATAGAACTTTTCCTTCCTGAATTAGGAGAAGAGTTTGAACTTTAAAACAAAAATATCTTTTACGCTTTGTAAAGATATTTTTTTATTAAATTTATTCCCATTCTATGGTTGCAGGCGGCTTGCTGGAAATATCGTAAGCCACACGATTGATGCCTTTTACTTCGTTTATGATGCGGTTGGATATCAATTCCAAAAAACTCGTAAGGAAGTTTGCTCCATGTCGCAGTCATAAAGTCTATGGTATTTGCAGAGCGAACCACTGCGGTGTATTCGTAAGTTCTCTCATCGCCCATTACGCCCACAGATTTCACAGGAAGAAGCACTACGAAAGCTTGGCTGACTTTGTCATAAAAGCTCGTGTTTGTAGAGTTCCTCGATGAAAAATATCATCTGCTTCCTGAAGAATTCTCACTTTCTCTGCATCTACTTCTCCTAAAATTCTGATTCCCAGCCCTGGGACCAGGGAACGGATGGCGGTGGACAAGGTGGCTAGGGATACCCAATTCTTCGCCTACTTTTTCTCACTTCATCTTTGAAAAGTTCGCGTAGAGGTTCTAAAAGCTCAAATTTCATATCCTCTGAAGTCCGCCCACATTGTGGTGAGATTTTATCACTGCCGAAGGGCCCTTTGATGGACTGAGATTCTATCACATCAGGATAAATAGTCCCTTGTGCCAAGAATTTCGCCTTCTATTTTTGAAGATTCTTCGTTGAAAACTTCTATAAATTCATTTCCAATGATTTTTTTCTTTTTCTGCTCTGGGTCGGACACGCCTTTTAATTTAGCCAAAAATCTCTCAGAAGCGTCTATGCATTTGATGTTCATATGGAAATGTTCTCCATAGTTCTGCATTACTTTTTCCTTCGTCTTTTTCTGAGAAGTCCTGTATCCACGAAGATACAAGTCAGCTGGTCGCCTATCGCTTTGTGGATAAGTACAGCAGCCACGGAAGAATCCACACCGCCAGAAAGCCCTAAAATCACTTTTTTTGATTTCCGACTTTTTCTTTGATTTCGCTGACAGTTTTTTTCTATGTAATTCGTTAATTTCCAGTTTCTTTCTGCCTTACAAATTTTAAAATACAAAAATTCTCCAGCATTTTTCCGCCTTCCTCACTGTGGGTCACTTCTGGGTGGAACTGCACGGCATAGAAGTTTTTTTAGCCTCGTTGGAAAATAGCCGCAATCACGCCTGATTTAGCATTGATTTCAAAAATCTTTTTGGAAGTTCCTTTACTTCGTCAAAGTGGCTCATCCAAACGATAGAATTTTTGGCTCACTCCTTCGAAAAAGAGCGCAAGGTTTTTACAATCTCCAAAATGAGATTTTCCGTATTCTCCTTTGGTGCCTTTTTCTACCTTTCCGCCGAGGAGATGCGCCGTAAAGCTGCATTCCATAGCAGATTCCTAAAATAGGAATTCCGAGATTAAAAATTTCTTTATCTACCAAATGTGCATCTTCTGCATTTTACGGAAGATGGCCCGCCTGAAAGTATGATTCCAGCAGGTTTTTTTAGCCTTGATTTCGTCTATGGGAGTGTTATAAGGAATAATTTCCGAATACACCTGCATTTCTCGTACTCTTCGGCTAATCAGCTGATTGTACTGAGACCCGAAATCAAGGACAATGATTCCATTATTCATATTGATATAGTTTTTTTGCTGAAAATTATTTAACTAAACCAATATCTTCTCTGTGATATGCATAGTCAAAATTGACAGCATCAGCATCTTCATAAACCTTTTTGTCTAGCCTCTTCGTAAGTATCGCCAATAGCAACTAAATTCAGCACTCTTCCGCCGTCTGTTACGATTCTGCTTCCTTGGTATGTAGCTCCAGCAAAGAAAACTTCACTGTTTTTAACTTTGTCTATTCCTTTGATTTCCAGTCCTTTTTCGAAATCACGAGGATACCCGCCAGAAGCTAACACTAGACAAACCGCTTTTTATCTGAAAAACTTAAGTTCAATATCTTTTTCCCATCGATACAATCATTGATAGCATCCAAAAGATTGCTTTCTAAGAGTGGCATAATAGCCTGAGTTTCAGGGTCGCCCAGACGCATGTTGTATTCTAATAGGTAGCATTCGTTATTAGAAACCAAAAAGACCAAAGAAGATAAATCCTTTGAATTTGAGCATGTTATCGTGAATTCCTTTGATCGTAGGATTCATAATATTTTTGAATGAAATCTTCCATGTGTGCAGCTGTGAACTCTGGATTTGGAGCAACAGTTCCCATTCCGCCTGTGTTAGGGGCCTTTATCGCCATTTCCTAATTTTTTTATAATCCTTCACTGCGATGCAAGGGAAGAATTTTTCTCCGTTAGAGAAAGCAATTACAGAAGCCTCAAAAACCTCTCAAGAATTCTTCAACAATGATTCTGATTCCTGCATCTCCATGGATTTTTTTCTAATCATGAAATCGTGAATGGTAGTTTCTGCTTCAGCTAAATCTTTACAGATAACCACGCCTTTTCCACTTGCCAGACCACTCGCTTTTTACTACCAATGGGAAAGCCTGAGTTTTTACATAAGCAACCGCATCATTGTAAGAATCAAAAATCTTCGCTTTAGCGGTTCTGATGCCGTAGTCCTGCATGAATTTTTAGAATAAGCCTTGCTGCCTTCTAGTAATGCAGCCGCTTTTTAGCTCCGAAAAATTCTCAATCCTTCTTTTGTTAAAACTCATCCACGATGCCCTCTACCAGTGGAGCCTCTGGCCCTACGATAGTAAGTTCTATATCTTCTTTTTAGCAAACTTCACTAGGTCTGCTATTTCCGTTTCGTAAACTGTTTTTTTCCTAATTTCTCTGTAGAGGCGTTTTCCTTTTGCAAAGTAGAATTGGGTAATTCTTGGGTCATTTTTAGTTTCCATGCGATGGCAGATTCCTTCCACCATTTCCGATTATCAATACTTTCATAATTTGAAAAATGTTATAATTAAAAATATATAGTTCTACAAAAATACGCAAATTATTCTTAGAATAAAAGAATAATAAACTAAATTTTATCATGAAAAATAAATGGCTAAAAAAATAGGGATATTTTTCTAAGCGAAAAATTTTTATATTTGCCGAAAAATTTAAATAAGTATAATTTGATAAAAAATTATTTTGTCACAAAAAACATTAGAAAAATAATATGTATTGTTCAGCAGAAGAAGCTCTGTCATTGATAAAAAGTAATGATAGAATTTTTACAAGGAAGTGCTTGTACGCCTAATTATTTAGTAAACGAGTTAGCAAAAACGAGCAAATGAATTAAAAATGTAGAAGTTACCTGTATCACGATACAAGGCGATATAGAAATCACAAAACCAGAATACGAGGACAGTTTTCGTTTTAATGTGATGTTCGTCTCTACAGCGGTTAGAGAAAATGTAAACAGCGGAAGAGGAAGTTTTATTCCTATTTTCCTAGGAGATATTCCTGATTTGTTCAGAAACAATAGAATGCCGCTAGATGTAGCGATTATCCAAGTGTCTCCACCAGATGAGCATGGATATTGTACACTTGGGCTTTCTGTGGATGTTACTAGATCAGCAGTGGATACAGCGAAATATGTAATCGCTCAGGTAAACCCTAAAATGCCGAGAACTCACGGAGACAGCGTAATCCACATAAGCCAGATTGACAAAATGGTTTGGCACGAAACAGAACTGCTTACAGTAGATTATGGTGCAAAGATAGAAGAGGAAGAATTGCAGATTGGTAGAAACATTGCTGAAATCATCGAAGACCGTTCTGTATTACAAATGGGGAATTGGGACAATTCCAGATGCAGTTTTGAAGTGTCTTAATAATCATAAAGACTTGGGTATTCATACAGAAATGCTCAGTGATGGAGTAGTAGATTTGATAAAATCTGGTGTGGTGAATAACAAGTATAAAAACAACTCACCCGCATAAATCAGTGACGAGCTTTTGCTTTTCGGGACAAAGAAATTATATGATTTTGTGAATGATAACCCAGCTTTTGCGTTCCTTGATGTGAGATTATACTAACGACCCTCGTGTTATCCGTAGAAACCCTAAAGCAGTGTCTATCAATAGTGCGATAGAATTAGACCTTACAGGGCAGGCTTGCTCGGATAGTATGGGTTCTTACCAATACAGCGGTATCGGTGGACAGGTGGATTTCATGAGAGGAGCAGCACTGAGTGATGGTGGAAAAACCTATCTTGGCGATTACTGCCAGAACTAAAAAGGCGTGCCGAGAATCGTTCCTTTCTTAAAAAGAAGGAGCGGGAGTGGTTACTACCAGAGGGCACATGCACTATGTAGCTACAGAATACGGTGTGGTGGATCTGCATGGGAAAAACTTCCAGCAGAGAGCAAAAGCGCTTATTTCCATAGCACACCCAGATGATAGAGAAGCACTGGAAAGAGCTGCATTTGAGAGATTTAAAAATTTGAAATTCTAAAATTAAGATAGAATATGTTTCATTTGTTCCTTTCGGAGTTTTCTGGGAGGGAATTTTTTTGATGAATAAGAGAAAAACTTGTTCAGTTTTTTATCTTTAACGAAAAATTTTAATCATGAATTTAGAACAAATTCTCAATTATAGACGCTCTGTGCGATACTATAGCGACACAAAAATTAATTGATACAGAAAAAGTGGCTCATTGTCTAAGGTTAGCACAATTGGCACCCTACAAGTTCCAATATGCAGCTCTATGAAATGTACCATATCACGGACAAAGATGTGCTCAAAAATTGGCCTCAGCGTGTTTGGAGCAGAATTCAGCAGATACAGCGCAGAGAGATGGTGGTTTTCGTGACTCGGCAGGATCTACATCGTAAGCGTGAGAAAAGAAAGTTTTTCGTTTAGAAATAGAAAACATCAGGAGAACCAGCCCTGTGGAAAAACAAGAAAAAACGCATAAAAAGTGGAGAATGTATTACGAAAAAGCTTCTTCCGATTCTTTACACTCGTTTTTGGAATTTTTAGGAATAGCCCGAAAAATAACAGCGCTGGGGAATTGGACTTTTTCGCCCTATGATGAGGCAGGGTTTCGGAGGCGGATATGCGTGTAGTGGTGCATAAAGAGCTGTGGTCTGGTTGCTCAGACTTTTATGCTGGCAATGGCAGAGCAGGGCTATGATACCTGTGCGCTGGAAGGTTTTGACAGTTTAAGAGTGAAAAACTGCTCAAACTGCCCTATGGCGCAGAAATCAATATGGTCGTAACCTGTGGAATCCGCGAAGAAAAGGGTGTTTGGGGAGATAGAACCAGACTTCCTTTTGAAGAAGTGTATAGAAAAAAATATAAGTCAAAAATTATTTTTGATTCAAAAGTTGAATTTATACTAAAATTCTTTCTATTTTACACCAAATTTTTACTGAATGTACCTCATTTTTGACACCGAAACTACGGGATTACCTCAGAACTTTTAATGCTCCTTTATCAGATTCTGACAACTGGCCGAGAATGGTGCAGATTGCTTGGCAGCTGCATGATGAAAATGGTGAACTGATAGAGAAATCAGGACTATATCATAAAAGCCAGAGGGCTATGATATTCCCTTCAATGCGACTAGAATTCACGGGATTTCCACTAAAATGGCGCAGGAACAAGGAAGGGACTTACAGGAAGTTTTGGAGGAGTTCACCGAAGTGCTCAAGAAAACCAAAGTGGTAGCAGGGCCACAATATAGATTTTGACTATAAAATCGTAGGTGCAGAGCTTTTTCCGAAAAGGGATAGAGAATACATTAGAAAAAAACGCCTTCCGCCGATACTATGGAGCTGGGGACAGATTTTTGTCAGCTGAGCGGAGGAAAAAAACGGAAGATACAAATCACCAAAAATTAGAGGAACTTTACGAAAAACTCTACGGTAAAAATTTGATGAAGCCCATAACGCTGCTGCCGATGTGAGATGCTACGGCTCAGGTTTTCTTTTTGAGATGATGCGTATCGGCATTATCCCAGCAGAAAATCTTAAAATTTCCCAAGAGCAGCTGGAAGCCTACCAAAATCTTCATCCCTAATCCCATCAAAGCCTTTTGCAATCGTTATCAGACGGCAGGTAGAGGATTTTAATAGAAGAAAAAAACGGTAGATTTCGGGGATACGGATGAGGTGGAAATTGGGGGATTACTTTAATTTTCATAATCATAGTATTTTTCGTCTTTACAATCGACCACTTCCATAGAAGATTTGATAACATAAAGCCAAATCCGATAATTTCCCAGCTGTGGGAATGGTGGATTTGGGGAATATGATGGGGGCTTTTAAGTTTATTTCCGAAGTGGAAAATTATAATTCCAAGGTCAAAAAGCCCATCAAGAATACATTGACCAAAAACAACAAGCCGAGGAAGAAGGCGTAGAATTTTCTAGAAACGGAACCACAGCAGAAAACGATAATTCCTGTTTTGGGGTGTGAGTTTTATATCTCAGACAGACCCTGAGCAGAAGCAGTTTACTAAAGATGATCCCAGACAGAAGGACAAATATGGTGCTGCTGGCGAAGAATTTCTACAGGTTATAAAAAAACTTGGCGAAAACTCTCAAGTATAGGTTTTGTTAAAAGGGTTTTATTTCGGTGTTCCACGGATTTCCAGACAGATGATTTCGCAGTATAAAGAGGGGCTTATCGCGGTAACTTCTGGGATTTCTGGGTGATATTCCAGATGCGATTTTTGAATTTTGGGGAGCAGAAAGGGGAAGAACTCTTTCAAAGTGGTGGAAAGAGGAATTTGGCGAGGATTTCTATGTGCAGATTCAGAATCATGGTCTGTACTGAAGAGGAGCATGTAGACCAGACTTTGCTCCAGTTTGCAGAAAAATATGATGTCAAAATTTTTAGTCTAAAAACGAAACTTTTTTATACAGAAAAATCCGATGCTGATATTCAGGATATCGTAAGCTGTATAAAAAGATGGGGAAAAACTATCAACGCCTATTGGTAGAGGTTTTGGGAAGAGGAGAGGACTGGCTTCGAAGGAGTTTTTTATATAAAAATACGGAAGAAATCAAACAGGCTTTTTGCCAGTATCCAGGATGCATTTGAGGCATATACGGAGCTGTTGCAGAAATTTGAGCCATATACCTTGAAAAGAGATGTTTTTGCTTCCTGAATTTGATATTCCGCAGGAGTTTCAGCACGAAGATGACTTTGAAAGATGGCGGAAAACGCGGAGAAAATGCCTATCTACGGCATTTGACCTATGAAGGAGCAAAGAGAAAAATATGGAGAAGTTACAGATGAGATAACAGAGCGTTTGGATTTTTGAGCTGGAAGTAATCGCTAAAAACGGGCTACCCAGGGTATTTCCTTATCGTTCAGGATTTTTGTAACGAAGCCAAAAATATGGGCGTTTCTGTGGGGCCTGGGCGTGGTTCTGCGGCAGGTTCTGCGGTGGCATACTGCATCGGAATTACTAATGTAGACCCTATAAAATACGACCTCCTTTTTTGAGCGTTTTCTGAATCCAGAGCGTATTTCCATGCCCGATATTGATATAGATTTTGATGATGAGGGAAGGGACAGAATCATCAAATGGGTGATTGATAAATATGGGCAAAGTAATGTGGGCTCAGATTATTACCTATTCTGTTTTTGGGTGGAAAATCTGCGATAAAGGACGCAGGAAGGGTCTTGGATGTGCCGATTTTGAAACGAATAACATCGCAAAACTCGTTCCGTCTGTACCAGGGATGAACATCGCAAAAGCCCTTTCGAAATATGATAAATTAAAGGATGAAGACAAAGTTTTGGTGGATGAGATGAAGGCTACTCTTGGAGAACCCGAAAGACAGCCGTTATCGTGTTTTGATTCTGCAAGGAAAATGGAAGGCTGTATCAGAAATACGGGAATTCACGCCTGCAGGGGTGATTATCACGCCCTGAGGATATTTCTAATCTTGTATCCTATTTCCATTGCGGCGAAAAGATGCCGATATTTTTGGTCTCTCAGTTTGATAACTCAGTGGCGGAGAGCGCAGGACTGCTGAAAATGGACTTCCTCGGTTTGAGGACTTTGACCATTATCAAAGATGCTTTGAAACTTATTAAACAAAGATATAATATTGACATAAATCCAGATGAAATTCCGCTGGATGATGCGAAGACTTATCAGCTCTTTAAGGAAGGAAGGACAGTTGGGATTTTTCCAATACGAAAAGTGCTGGAATGCAGAAATATGAGGGATCTGAAACCAACGGTTTTTCGCTGACCTTATCGTGATGAACGCACTGTACAGACCAGGGCCGATAAAATACATCCTGAACTTTATCAACAGAAAGCACGGCGTAGAAGAAATAGTCTATGACCTTCCAGAAACAGAGGAATATCTGAAAGAAACATATGGAATTACCGTTTATCAGGAGCAGGTGATGCTTTTGTCTACAGAAATTAGCCAACTTTACCAAAAGGTGAAGCCGATACTCTTGCGTAAAGCCATGGGGAAAAAAGCAGAGAAATGTCTTGGATAAAATGTATCCGAAATTCATAGAAGGAGGAAAAGGCGAATAATCTGGATGAAACCAAATTACAGAAAATCTGGAAAGGACTGGGGAGGCGTTTGCAGAGTATGCTTTTAACAAGTCGCACTCCACATGTTGCGCCCTGATAGCCTATCATACAGCTTACCTAAAAGCCAACTACCCAGCCGAATATATGGCGAGTGTGATGAGTATTAACATTAACAACACTGCTCAAATCACCATGTTTATGGAAGACTGTAAGTCTATGGGCGTGGATGTTCTGGGGCCGGATGTGAATGAGAGCCAATACAAATTCTCAGTGAACGAGAAAGGGCAGATTCGTTTCGGACTTGGGAGCGATAAAGGGAATAGGCGAGGGGCCAGAGCGAAGCTATGAGATCAGGAAAGACAAAAAGGGCAAATTCAAGGATGTTTTTGATTTTCTTTTGAGCGGGTTTCTTCATCGCAGGTAAATAAGCGAGTGATGGAAGGGCTGGTAATGGCAGGGGCTTTTGATGAACTGGATACTTACCACAGAGCTCAGTATTTAGAGCTAGACAGCTCAGGAAAAACGGCTGTTGAAAAACTCCTCAGATATGGACAAAACTATAATGAAAGTAAGTCCTCTGTGGAAAATTTAGCTCTTTGCGGATATGATGGAAGAGGTTCAGATAGAGCGCTTTAAAATCGATCCCTCAGCCAGAATGGTCTAATATGTATAAACTTAATAAAGAAAAGGAAACCATTGGGTTTTACCTTTCTGCCCATCCGATAGATGAGTTTAAGTATCAATACAAGTTTCATGCAAGGCTCTTTGAGTAAAAAGTATCTTGGAGAAAGAGAGAAAGAATGAGCCAGAAGAGCATTTGGATGTGGCGGAAAGTGGAATGGATGCAGACATTTTAGAGGATGAAAAATATAGATTTCGGTATGGATGCGAGTCAGAAGAAATAGTGGAAGAAACGACCAAGAAAAATAGAGACCCAGAGGTTTTCATAACTTCCTGAATCTGGATGAGGTGGAAAATTATAAATCTACAATCATCATGAATAATGTCCCAGAGACCAATCTCAGCTGGAAAGACTGCATAAAAATAATATGAATAAAGGGCAAAAGAATACACCGTGGCAGGAATGATTACGGAATATACCGTTCGGGATGGGAAGCGTGGCGGCGAAAAAGGTGGCTTTTCTGACCTTGGAGGACTACGCAGGTTCGTGCTCTTTTCCGTCTGGGAGACAGGGATTATATGAGGCTGAAAAGACAAGATAGCGCCACAGAGATTTGTGATTTTAAAGATAAAAATATTCTCGTTTCGCAGGATGGAAGATGTTTCGTGAATGTGAATGATGTTTTTGGAACTAAGGGATGCATTTGATAAATTTTGCAAAATCTCTGACTGTTGTAATGCCAGTTCAGGATTTGAAAAAGAAGATATAGAGTTTTTCAGAAATGAAATACTTACCAATAAAGGCGAGCATAAACTTAGCTTTTTATATCAAAAATCCTGAGGATAACAGCATCATAGAGCTGGTATCTATGCAGCATAAAATAAAGGATTGATGATAATGTATTGAAGATGATACACAAAGGTCGGTAGATACGATGTGTTTTTGAACTAAATAAATTTTTGGATAAAAATAAATATAAAATGATAGCAGTTTTAAAAAAGAACTTTTGGGCTTATTTTGGGAATTGGAGTGCGTGGGTCATCATCGCATCTTTCAGCCTTTTAGGAAGCTTGTTCTTGTTTTCTCTTTGAGAATAATTTTAACTTTTTGATATAGGTGCGGCTTCTATGCAGACTTATTTTTGTGCTGGTTCCGTGGCTTTTTATGTTCATCATTCCTGCGCTTAGTATGAAAAACTCTGGCGGAAGAACAGCAGTCAGGAACACGCTGGCTTTTTTTCTCAACCTTTGAAATTGACAGAAATTATCGGTGGTAAATTCCTGTCTGTGTGGTTGATAGGTGTTTTGTGCCTGTTGCCTTCCATCGTGTATTTTTAATACGATTTCTACGCTCAGCATTCCAGAAGGAAATATAGATTTTCGGGATGACTTTGGGTGGATATGCAGGATTGTTGCTGCTTATAGGTAGCATTCACAGCGGTAGGGATTTTGGCATCAGCATTATCATCCAACCAAGTGATGGCGTACCTGATAGGCGTTTTTATGTTTCTTCATGTTTTTGGAATAGAGCAGCTGGCTTCGTATAAACTGCTGGGCGGTGGAGATTGTATCCTTCAGAATCTTGGTTTTTTTATCATCATTATATCGCCTTTACGAGAGGTTTGATAGACACTCAAAGATGTGTTTTTATTTCGGATTGATAATATTTTTAGGGCTAAAAGCAGCCATCCTTTTTGTTGAAAGAAAAATAAAATATTCAAAAATAAGAAGAAAGGAAATGAAGTAGGAAATTTTTGAAAAATGTATAAAATAATATGAAAAATAAGAAAATAATAATATCCATTGGGATTGTTTTTAGTTCTGCTTTGTTGGGATTTTTGGTTTTCTCCACAAGGATAGACCTTACCCAAGAAAAAGATACACCCTTACAGACTCCACGATAAAAACCCTGAAATCGGTGAAAAACCGATGATGATAGAGGTTTATCTCGATGGTGATTTCCCAGCGAGTTTTAAGCAGTTACAAAACGAGACCAAATTCATGCTGGAAGAATTCCGAAAAAATCAATCCAAAGATAGACTATAAATTCATAGACCCTATTAAGGAAAAAATATCGAGAGATACGCTGGAAAGCTATGGGCATGGAGCCGTCTATTTTACCTAATATGAAAGATGGTAAAATCTCTGAAATTGTCCTTTTCCCATATGCAGCGGTGAAGTATAATACCTATGGGACGGTTATTCCTCTGATTATCCAGCAGACAGGGATAGATGCATCAGAACAGCTGAATAAGTCTATTGAGAATTTGGAGTACAATTTTGTTTCCACCATTAAAAACCATGATTACCGAAAAGAGAAAAATGTAGGGATTTTTGGTAAATCATGATGAGTTGAGACCAGACCAGTTTCAGGGCTTCTTGCAGTTGGCTTTGGATAATTATAATGTAGGGCCGATTATTCCGCACACCAGAGGAGAACTCACCATGGAAGATGTTCCTACACTTCAGAAAAATGGACGCCATAGTAATCGCCAAACCGAGAAAACTTTTACTAACCAAGAAAAAGTGATTCTTGACCAATACATTATGAATGGCGGTAAAACCCTATGGATGCTGGATGCGGTGAATGCAGATATGGACACGCTCTACTATTCCAAAAATAATGGCTTATCCGCAAGACCTTAACCTAACGGATTTTATGTTCAACTATGGTCTGAGAATCAATTCTGCCTTGGTTAAAGATTTCCAAAAAGCGGCTCTTAGAAGAATAGTCGTAGGAGATAGCGGGTAACCCTCAGTATGCTAGTCTATTGTGGCCGTATTTCCCCTTGGGAATTAACGAGACAGGAAATCCTATCACTAGAAACATAAATCCTTTGAAATTTGAGTTTCTACGGCGATAGATACTTTGGGAAGACCAGGGATTAAAACCCAAGTTCTCTACGAATCTAGTAACAGAACGACCCTGAAAATCTACAGCCTAATTATGTGGAACTGAGCGAATTGCAGAATATAGACAGCCTTAGTGTGATGGAAAAACCATCTACGCCGAAGATTTTTGCAGTGGCTTTGGAAGGAAATTTAATTCTGCTTATGCCAACAGAAGCGAGAAAAATGAATATCCAAAAGTTCAAAGCAAAAAGTGGCGAGAATAAAATGATAGTTATCTCTGATGGAGATGTCGCTAGAAACCAAGTTATCAGAGGAGAACCGCTTCCTTTGGGCGAAGACCTGATGACTAACCAGCTCTATGGTAATGAGCAGTTTCTGAGAAATGCGCTGGAATACCTTCTAGATGATGACAATCTCATCGAGCTGCGCAGCCGAAGCATAAAGTCCGCCCTCTTGGATGGGAAGAGAATCAATGATGAAAAATCCTACTGGCAGTGGCTGAATCTATTATTGCCACTGGGAATTATTGGAGGTATGGGAGCATTGTTCTTCTGGCTGAGAAAGAGAAAATTTTGCATAAAATAAAAATCTACTTCGTTTATAGAAGTAGATTTTTGTTTTTGGGATTAAATCATTTATTTAATAAAAAGACATTTTCTTTCTGAAATGGCGATTTCTATTTGTTCTTTATTGTTGTAACCATTGATTGTTTTTGTTTCAGAATCATATTCTAACCAAAAAAAGTCTTTAATATCAGCCAAAAACTGTGATTTTTCCCAGTGTTTTTATTGAAAGATATCAGTTGATTTTTAAGCCGATTATCCTCCAAAAATAAGATTTTGTAATAAAATATAATTACCAATATCTTCCTGAAATTCACTTATAATCGTTCCATTTAGGTCTGTTGCTGATTTTTTTCATCTGTTAGTTTTGTAGAATATATAGCCATCATCATCAGGTATTTCGTTTGGTTTGGCACAAAAAATCATTGAAAATTTTATATTTTTGGCTGTTTTCATCAGGGAGATAGTCTTCTTTTTAGTTTAAATTGTTCGTTTTCGAATAGAATATTTTTTTGCTGGTTTTAATATTTGTTTTGTCTTTAATTCCGAAAAATCCTCTTTGACAGCTGAAATAATGGAACTAATGCCTGAATATATTCCCCCATCCTATCAATAAAAAGTATTCCAAATATTAAAAAGAAAAAGGAATACACAGATAAAAGAAAAGAAGTTTCATCCAAAAAGAATTATTCTCTGGAGGTAATGCAGAAATTTTAATATTTAAGACTTTCAATTTTTATATTTTTGATGAGGTTCAGAATGGTGTTTTCAGTCTCTTTTTAGTTTTTTTAGGAAATAAAAATTTATAATTTCTTTATCTTCCAGAAAAATATGGTCAGTAATATGGAAAAATTTCTTCTTTATAAGGGTGATTTAGGGCTTCCTCTCGGTTAAGGATTTCTCCTTTTTAGTATGTTTTCCCAAGGAACTTCATTTTTATCCAATAATGAAACATTTGCTTGTTGATTTTCATCAACCCAAAAGCGCCATTGGGAATCCTGTTGCTTTTGTATATTCTTCACTTTCAGGGTTTTCCCATTCACATATACCTATCAAACATTTTTACTTCCTTTTTCCTCGGCGTGTTCTGTGAAAGTGGCATAGTAAAAAGCAATAGCTTCGTCATCCTTATAAACAAATCTTGTGAGCCAAGTTACCTGATTACCACAGCATTTGCAGGTGGTGTAATTAGGTTTTTCAAATTCTATTTCTATCATTTTATCTATTGTTTTTATGTTCTAAAAATTCTTTTTGCATTTTTCGGTCGTTATTCTATCAATTTCTTCAAAAACTCACTCCATAGATATCCACCAGCTTGCCTGCGATGAGGGTTTAGATAACCGCTTTCATTGCGTTTTTCCTCTGTGTGGCACGGGCGCCAGATAAGGGCTGTCTGTCTCCAAAAACTATTTTGTCCAAAGGTATTTCGCCCTAAGAACTGGTCTATTTTCCATTTCTTGAAAAGTCACCACGCCGCCGATGCCTAAATAGAATCCCTAGCTCTATCGCTCGCAGAGCCTGAGTCTTGTCGCCACTGAAACAATGGAAAATTCCGCACAGGTGAGGGTGTTTTTCTTTCCAAAACCTCAAAAAGTCTCATCAAAACTGTTTCGGTGTGGATTACGATGGGCAGGTCTCTCTCCACAGCCCAGTCTATCTGCTTTTTCGAAGGCTTTTTATCTGTATATCAAGGGTAGACTGCTCTCAATATAAATCTATCCCGATTTTCGCCTACAGCACAGAAATCCCTTTGGTTAAGGTGTTTTTCATAATTTCTAATTCCTTTTCCCAAGTGTCAGGCTTTACCGAGCAGGGATGAAGTCCCATCATTGCAAAAATTTTCTGCGGATAGGTAGCCTCTAAATCCAGCATTTTTGGTGAGTTTCAGAGTCTATGGCAGGCAGGATATTTGGCTTACTCCCTGTTTGCGAAAGCTCTGGAAACGGCTTCCTGTCTGTCTTGATCAAATTCCTCTGAATAGAGGTGGGTGTGGGTATCTATCATGATTTTAAATAAAAATTAAAGAAATAATTATTCACAATCTTCTTTATATTTGCATTTTGATAAAGATAATGAATGGATAGTATATCGATTTTAAAAACCGCTGGTACACTATTTTTCTGCATTTTGGTTTTCCGTTTTTATAGCTTATATATAAAGAAACATGGAAAAACTTTATTGCATTCTTTTTGGCGACCATGCTGGTGGATTTGGATCATCTTTTGGCAACTCCTATTTTTTGACCCAAATAGATGCAGTGTAGGTTTTCATCTGCTGCATTCTTATTATGCCGTTGCGGCATATGCTGGGGATGTATTTTTCTGAAAGGAAATTACCGTGTGAGTATCCATCGGACTGCTTTTTTTCATATGTTCTACAGACTGGCAGGATTACTGGCTGTGGCGCTAGAAAACAAGGCTACATTCTCACTTGTCTCATTTTGAAAGCCATCATTTTTGCGATGTTTTGCCCTTTGTTTTTTTGGCATCTTCGGCTGTTTCTCCCTCGAAAAGTTCATCCACAGTTTCTTTCCAAAGTCCCTACCCAGTGGTCAAAGTGGTGTTCCTCCATCGGCACTTGCAGATTTATCGGAATGTGAGCGCCTACAGGGATTTCCATCAAATTTAATGTCCATGAAGAGCAGTGCCTCCAGAATAGATACATTTTGGGAAGATGCACCTCCCAGTTTGTTTTTTGCTACATCATTGAAGAAAAACCTATGACATCATCTTTTTTTACCTTGTTGTAAAATGTATTTGACGAGCAGTTCTATATCTTCTATCGTTTCTATATCCTTCATTTGAGTTAGTTTTTATAAGCTCTTCCGCTTGTTGTAGTGCGGCGTCTGTGATGGTGCTTCCGGAGAGGATTTGTGCGATTTCATGAAGCCTTTCTTTCTCGCCGAGCGGAATGATGTTTGACTGGGTTTTTCCGTCCACATCTTGTTTCACCACTTTGTAGTGGGAGTTTCCTTGGCAGCCACTTGTGCGTGGTGCGTGATGACGATTAGCTGCATGTTTTTAGCCATATTCTGCATTACTTTTCCTATTTCATCTGCTGTTTTTCCAGAAACTCCAGAGTCTATTTCATCTAAAATCAGAGTAGGAAGTTCTGCGTTTTCGGCCATGATTTTTCTTGATAGAAAGCATCACACGAGAGCGCTCACCACCAGAAATAGCGCTTTGTATCGGTTTTAGAGGGAAGCCGGAGTTTCGCTTGGAATAAAAGCTGAATGTGTTCTTTTTCCCAAACTTATTGAAAAGTCTTGATTCTCCGTAAATTCTACCTCTATTTTTGCTTTTTCTAATCCCAATCTGGAAAGAAGTTCCTCGGTTTTTCTTTAAAAAAATAGGAATGGTCTTTTGTCTATTTTCAAAGAGAATTTTTAGCTAAATTATCTAAATCCTGCTGAATTATATTCAGTTGATTTTTAGTTTCTTCTATATCTTTTTCTAAATTCTCTGAATTTTTTTCTGCTGTGTAGAGAGTTGTTCTCGTGATAGCTATAAGTTCTTCAATATCGAAACTTGGTGTTTTTAGCAAGAGAGAGTTTATTTTGTTGAGCTGGCTCGTGAAAACTGCCAGTTCTTCGGGATTGATTTCCGTGCTTTCTATCTCGTTTTTCAATGCTGTCTGCTGATGTCTTTTAGTTCTAGATAGCTTTCCTCTATTCTTTGGCTTAGCTGTTCTAGATGAGGCGAGTTTTCAGAGATTTTTGAATTTTTGTTTTCTGATATCATTCAGACTATCCAAAATTCCTATTTCTTCCTGTTGAAAACGCCCCAGAGATTTGTCCCAAATTCTCCAAAATCAGCTCGGCGTGTTCGCCTACATTTACCTTGTTTTTAGTTCTTCTAAAATTGATATTATCAAGGTTAAACTCTTGCAGTTCAGATAATAAAAAGCTTTGATAATCAGATTCTTTGTTTCTTTTCGGATAGTTGGTTTTTCAAGTGAAAGAAGTTCTTTTTAGATTTTGATAAGAGACAAATTTCTTTTGATAATCGCTTTATGATTTCTTTGTTTTCGGATAATCCATCGATGATTTTGAACTGATATTCTTCCGAGAAAAAGATTGGAAGTTTCAGAACTGAGAGTGAATGTCAATCAGTTTAGAAGACAATTCCTTCAAAACATCCAGCGTTACGGGGAATATCATTGATGAAAGCTCTAGATTTCCCACTCGGCAGAATTTCTCTTCTGATGATGGTGTTTTCCTCAAAATCAAGGTCGTTTTCCTCAAAAAGGAAGATAAGAAGATAGTGATTTTAAATTCTGCTTCTACAACGCTCTTTTTCTCAGGGTCGGAGATTGATTTTTGAATCTGCTCTTTCTCCAAGAATCAGTCGTCAAAGCGCCTAAAATAATGGATTTTCCAGCGCCCGTCTCTCCCGTGATGACTTGCAGTCCGTTTTTCCAGAGAAACGCTGAGATGCTGGATTAGAGCAAAATTTTTGTATCGTAATTTTTGAAAGCATTTTCTTTATATTGGTTGTAGATTGAAGATTATTTCCACTTATTCCACTTGGATTCTGTATCTCTCGGTGAAAAAGTGCTCATCATTATTCTCAGTTCATTGACATTGATTCCGCCATTGTTATTGGAATTAAAAAAATATTGAAAAATTTTCGTCTTTTTTTCTGTGTCAATGAAAATGGAAAGAGGATAGTTCAGCTGGAAATTTCGTTTCGTAAGCTTTTAGTTTCAGCAGTTCTTCTGCGATGGTTTGTTTTGCAGCGAATTGGTTTCTGGCTGCTGAGATTATCCAGTCCTATTCTGTGATAGGAATAATAAATATTTCTTAGAGGAATGCTTCTTTCGTTTAATAAAGCTATTGACCAACAGGCTTCTACTTTTAGTTTCGCCCATGATTTCCCATCCGTCATAGTTGTGATTTTGTGCATTTTGAGAAATTTTTGCGCCTTTTCGAGAATGAGTTTTTCCGCTCAGCAGCTGGAAGCTGTCCGCATCATATCCTAAAATAGTATAGATGTAAAAACTAATCACATCTGTAAGGTTTTTCCCGGAAAAACTGTCTGTCATTGAATATAAGGTTTTTCATTCTCAGTATATTCGAAAGAAAAACGAGTGTCATTGATATTGATAAGAGGCGTTTCATAAATAGTCCCATAAACAGGGCGAACTGCCTGAACGATAAGGCTTTCCTTTAAAGGAGTTTTGGCTCGGTCTTTCCTTTGATAACGATGGCAAAAGTTAGCTGATTTTTCTCAAAGTTTTGCAGTTTTTGCCCTGTCCAGTTTTGTGTTATTGATGAAAATCTCTCAAACTTTTCTCTAATGTTTTGAAAAACCTGAGGCATTACTTCCGCCTATCTGGCTGTGATTTACCTGTACATTAGCATAGATTTCCCAGTGCATAGGTTTAGAGCAATTAATGGATAGAACGACTAAAAAGCAAATATCATGCTGTTTTCTAAAAATTAAAGGTGCTAATTTAAAAATTAAAAATCATTACACCCAAAACAAAAATCTCAATAATGCCTTTTTGTTTTGTGCATTTCATACTATCTTTTGCGCCCATAAATGAGATGTAAGATATGTTAATAGTTCAAGTAAAGACGGAGAATCAATTGATAGAGCACTTAAAAAGATACAAAAGAAAGTATGACAAAACAGGTGTTGTTAAACAATTGAGATCTAGACAGCAGTTTACTAAACCTTCTGTAATACTTAGACAAGGGTAAATTGAGAGCTGCTCACAAACAAAGACTGCTTAGCAAAGAAGAGCAAGCATAAGGTTTTGTTTTTGAAAATATTTTGAGTCCATTCTTTATTGAGAATGGACTTTTTTATTTTTAAATTGATTAACTTTTGGACTATGATAGACAAGTTTTTGGAATATATTCAGCAAGAAAAACGCTACTCTCTCAATACGATTACCAGTTACCGAAAAGGATTTGGAGGATTTCTTGTCTTTCCTTATGGATAGGGGAAGGCATGGAAAGAGTTGCAGAAAGCAGAAAAAGAAAATGGTGCGTAATTTTCATCGTTTTTTTCTGAGCGAGAAAGGATTGACCAAAAGAAGCATCAATAGAAAAAAATTTCTACTCTGAAGAGTTTTTATGCTTTTTACAGAGAATATCACTGATAGGTGTTTCGCCTGTGGAGGGCATCTCGACACTAAAATTTTATCCCTGAAAAACAAATTCCCTTTTCCAAAGAAGAAATGCAGGAATTGACCGTTGTTTTAGATAATGGAGAAGTGGAACTGTTGGACAGGCTTATTATAGAGGTTCTGTATCAAACGGGAATGCGTAGGGCAGAGCTTTGTGATTTGCTGTTTAGAGAATGTTCATTTTTATAGAAATGAAATTACAGTAATAGGTAAGGGAAATAAACAGAGGATCGTTCCTATTTCTCCTGTCCTGATGCAGGAACTCAAAGGTTTATAATGATGAGCATAGAAAACCTAATCCTGATGCGGAATTTATACTTTTTTGTAACACCAAAAGGGATCACAGAAAAAAATTTGTTTATTTGCTCGTAACTCACTACCTTAGTGCTGTGTCTTCAAAGAGAAAGAGAAGTCCGCATATCCTTAGACATAGTTTCGCGACACATATACTGAATAATGGCGCCGAAATTTCTAAGGTTAAGAAGATGATGGGGACACGCTGAGTTTATCTTCTACACAAGTATACACCAATGCGGATATTGAACAACTGAAAAATATTTTTAATAAAAACTCATCCAAAAGGTAATGCAAACACGCAATCATTATCTGATGATGAGATAATCTAAGTTTAACACCTAAAATATGTCATTATGGAAATTAGAGTTCAAGCGATGGGGATGACTCCTCATGTTTCACTAGAAGAGTTTATGGAAAAGAAAAATAGCTAAACTAGATACTTTCTATGATAAAGATCCAAGCATGTGAAGTTTTCCTGAAATTAGAAAATATAAGTGGTAAAAGAAAAACAAAACAGCAGAGATTATTCTAAAATATACCAGGGATGATATCGTAGTAAAGAAGACTACAAGCTCTTTTTGAGGAGAGTATAGACCTTTGTGTGGATGTTGCTAAAAAAGCTGTTAATCAAAAGAAAGAAAATAATTAAAAATATTTCAAATTTTTTTAGCAATAAAAATTTGTGGTTTCAAAAACTTTTCTATATTTTGCAAACGCAAAAAGGAAATAAAGAAGTTCTTTTTGAAATCAATGCCTCCATAGCTCAGTTGGCCAGAGCACGTGATTTGTAATCTCGGGGTCGTGGGTTCAGAATCCCTCTGGAGGCTCATTTTATAAGGTAGGGGAGATACCAGAGCGGTCAAATGGGACGGACTGTAACTCCGTTGCTTCGGCTTCGCAGGGTTCGAATCCTGCTCTCCCACATTTATAAAAAACTTTAAAAAAATATTTGTGGGTTTAAGAAAATAGTTCTTATATTTGCAAAGTAAAAATTACCAACAATAAAAAAATGCGGAAGTAGCTCAGTTGGTAGAGCGTCAGCCTTCAAGCTGAATGTCGCGGGTTCGACCCCCGTCTTCCGTTTCACAGAAATCACAATCTCATGGATTGTGATTTTTATAAAGCCGTTATAGCTCAGCGGTAGAGCGCTTCCTTAGTAAGGGAAGAGGTCTCAGGGTTCAAGTCCCGATAATGGCTCAATCAAGTAAGATATTGTTTTTCAGTATCTTACTTTTTATTATGAATAGGTAAAAATACGCTATTTTAGGGAAAAAACATATTCATAGAAATAGATATAGAAATAGCCAAAAAGTTCAAACAAAGTTCAAAATGAAAATTAAATTTTTATATTTATAAAAATATCCCAATGAATCACTCATTGGGATATTTTATTTGATCATTTGATGGGTATTTTTGTCAAAGTGTTGTTCATCATATCTGAAACATTGCATAAATAATGTTTAAACTCACTTGTTAATTTTTCTCTTTAAGTAAAAGATATCATTTCAAATTGAGCTTTTAATCTCATTTTTGAACCAAAAGCATCTTGAAATCCTTCCTTTGATAAAAATATCCTTATCTTTCATCTTGTAGCATTATATCAATTACATTTGATAATTGATTGAGAAATCTATCTTCAAAACCCTCTTTCACCTGACTGACAATAGTCTTAAAAATATCATCTAAAGAAACTATCAACTCATATCTCTTTCTTTGTTGATAATCTGTTTGCATCTATAATCTGTTTCATCTATGTCGTTAGAGCTTTTCGTACAACGAAATTAATTTTACTCATATCCATTTGTTCCTTTTTCATCAACAAGATTCCATAAATAACTTATGATTTCATTAATCAATGAAACCTCTTCATCAGTCAAAAAAACTTGAATATGATTTTTACATCTTTTGAAATAAACCTTCACAAAACCAACTACCCCAAAAAGTAAATTATTTTCAGGTATTTCTGAGGGTTTTTCATCTATTTCTCTTTGAAAATACGAACTAAAAATCTTCATTTTATTACTTGAATCTTTCATATTAGTGATATTTTATTCTCGCTAGTGCGAGCGTCTCGCTCGTGCTTTTTCAATTAAAGCTTTAACAACATATCTGATACATTACCCATCATTCTTCAGCCAATTCTATAAAAATCTTCAAAATAGTCTTGAAAAAGATTCAGAAAAGCTCTTCAAAAATCCCCTAATCTCAAGTTTTTGATTAGAGTCATATTCTACATCAGCTCTAATACTTTAGAATCTTTAAAATTCTTTCTTTCCAGAAACTTTGTAAACTGTGAGATATTCACCTACTTCACTAGCTTAGAACAATGAAGTTATTAGGTATATTCAGCTCTTCTCGCATTTGTATTGTGAGATCAATAATGGGATAAGATACACTTTCTTCATCCTTCGCAATACCTAATATATTGATATCTCCAAAGTTGCACATACCACACTCTGATAAAAGTTTTTGAGTACTCATCAGTGAGACATACCCCCAATTCTTTTTCTCAACAAAGCTGATTTCTTCTTTACTAGCTCCTTGCCAGTATTCAAATTCTTCGTTCTTTTTAATTTTTAAATAATTCATTGTATTACAAAAATTTAATAATGTTTCTTCTTTTTAGTTTTTATATGCTTTTTGATGATGTTTTTCCCTCCGCTGGCGCAGCGTGTCACTTGTGCCTTATCACAAGTTAATACACATTTGAAATATCATCTAACTAACAGTCTTCTTTCCAGTTTTCATATCCAACTATTAAATTATCCCTAATCTCTTCATTAGGACAAGAATTTATAAGGTTCTCATGAGCTCTTCATCTGCTCTTCATTATTTAATTCTATAGTTTCTATTTTTGACAAGATTTCAAATTCTAAACCATAAAATCTTTTTAGAAGGTAAAAAGATAAAAGAGCATGACCAGTTTCTATAGAAATAGGTTCTTCTATTTCCATTAATAACTCTCTGTATTTATTAGATAAATCAAGTATATCTTGAGAGTCATTATCTAGATTTTTCATTTGGCATTTTGCTCTAAAAGTTTAAGTTTTTCTAATGAATTTCTCATTTTTAATTCTTTTTGAGATGAGAATATGAAGTTTGTCTGTATTCCTTTTTCATTTATATTTAGTTTTTATCGAAGATATCCTCGTTATTGTATGCCTTTTTCAAAAAGAATCTTTGTTTTTATTAGGTGAATGTTATAGAAATAAAAGAAAACATCACATTCTTCTAATAACTGACCATTATCACAACAAAATTAATATAATACATAAATATTATCACTTCTTTATCCTTAAATCTTCTAGTAGGAGTTCCGAGATATTCTTTTAGCAAAAATACTATCATTTTTATTACTTTTTTAAAGGTGTATATAATTCTCTCCCATCTCAATAGTTCTTTCGATGTTTCACCCCTAAACTATCATTGTTCCATAAGAAAAATGTATGATCTAATACCATTGTGTTGTCTGCTTCTTTTCTTTTAGAGACAGCTTATAATGCATAATAGAGGCAATATTATTTTACAAAAACATTCATTATTCATTTTTGAGTTTTTATAAAACATCTAATACAGACAGAAGATTCATGGTAAGATATATTCTTTACTGATTCTTTTCTGTCTTATAATTAAAAATTTCTGATTATTTTAAATTTAAAGAATATTAAAGTGTCTTTTTCCAGCTCCACGCTTACGCCTTTCATTTCGCCCTCGCATAGGCGGGTTGGTTTTTGAGTGAGTTTTATTTTTGATGTAGGTGATTTGTGGGAATTTTTCTTCTAATTTTTGGATAATTCTCGATTACCCGCTCCAACAGCAGCGATGGGATTTCCATTTCTCTATGGATAATATTGTTGATTTCGGCGTAATTTATCGTGTCTTCAAGCGGTCGCTCTGTGCCGCTTTCCATGGATCTGCGTGAATTTCAGCATTTACAGATAATCGCGTCCCAATCGTTTTTCTCCTCTGGCAAAACTCCGTGATAAGCATAAATTTTCAAATCCTCGATGAAATTCTGCTTCTTAGATTTTCATTTTTAATATCAAAATCTTCGGCCGTCAGCCCTATGTTTTGGAGTTTTTGTGAAACTTGGAACGAGGGAGATTGGCGTTGTCTTCTTTTTCATTTTTCTGTAAAATTAGAGATGATGTTTTTCTATTTCTTTTTGCAGTTTCCAAATCATCATTTATCAAAACTTGGTCAAATAAATGCTGATAGCCAAGCTCTTCCTGAGCCTTGCTCACGCGAGTTTTATGGTTTCTAGACTGTCTGTATTTCTTTTTGATTAGGGCGTTTTCAAGTTCTTCGATAGATGGCGGAGCGATGAAAATACTCATTGCTTGGTCTCCGAAAATCTTTTTAGATTAACTCCACCGACCACATCCACATCGAAAATCACCGTTTTTCCGTTCTTCCAGATTCGTTCTATTTCAGATTTCAGTGTTCCATAGAATTTGTCAGTATAGACCTCCTCATGCTCCACAAAGGCATCTTCGGATATCTAAATTCATCAGGCGTTAGGAAATAGTAGTCTTTCCCATGCGCTTCGCCTTCTCTTGGTGCTCTTGTGAGTTGCAGAAATGGAAAATTCTAAATGCAGGGAAATTCTCTAAACTATGCTTTACTAAAGTGGTTTTTCCGCTTCCAGATGGAGCCGAAAAATATGATGACTTTGTTCATTTTATATTGAATTTGAAGTTTTTAAAATAGAATCAATGTTTTGATGAAAATTTTTATAAAACATTGAGTGTCTGTTCTTTTTATCTTTTCTAAATTGTCTTTCATCATGACCACTATTTTTGGATTTCATGATGATTGAGCTTTTGAGCCCAGAGTATTGATTTCCCGACCGATTTCTTGGCTGATGAAACCTAATTTTTCCATTAAAATCTTCATTGTTAGGACTTCAAGAAATATTTCAAATGCTGTGTCAGACGGACTTTTTCTTCAGAAATGTCTAATTTTTCTACAAAATACGCCACTTCTTGGTAAAATCTGGTTTCGTCCAGCTGCTCAAAATCCTTTAAAGAAGACAGAGATAGCGTTCTTTTATGAGTAGAAATTCTCTCCTCCTCAAAAAGGCTGAACCTGTCCCAGTAGTTCTTCGATGTTTTTGATGTTTTTAGTGAGTTCTTCTCCCTAAAATTTCTCCCTCGGTTTTTCTAAAATTAGAAAAATTCTATAACTGCCTTATTTATAATTTTCTTGCAGGAGATTCCATTCGTTGTCAGAGAGCTCTTCCGTTTTGCACTGGATGGTTTCAGGCATTCTTATTGCCATTTTAAGATATTCAAAATCAGGAGCTTCTGGCGAACATTGGCGAAGCTGCTCCATGTAGGATTTTATAATTTCTTGGTTGATTTTCACATTATTCGCGCCGTCCAAAAGATTCTGAAGTGATGAAACAATCTACTTTTTCCTCGTAAAAAGCTTTGTCATTCAGGGATTTTTCTGATTTCAAGTTCTTTTCTTTAAAACGGAGAGGAGTTTTATACTGAGGTCGGAACGATTTGCTGTTGAGAGATTTGATATCAACATTTATTTTCTTTCACCTTCAAAAATGAGCTTCAGCTCTTCCGAAACCAGTCATTGACAATATCATAAATATCTTATTTTACGCACAAATATAAACTATTTAAGAGAAAATATTTTTTTAAAAATCTACGAAATAAATTAATTTTTGCGGATATATTTAAGGATAATGCTTTATATTTTTGTATCGGTTTTGATAATTTTTCCCTGTATTGATGGGTTTTGGGCGCTTTTCTCAAAAGATATTTGGAGAGTTTGGGAAGGGCTTTCTGCTCTAGCTGGTCTTAGGGATATTATTTTTGATGGCGGTATGGAGCGTTTTGTCTTTTTGTTCCGTTAAATATTGATTTAGAGCGAATTACTGTCGGTTGTGGTTTTCTCTTGTTTTTATTTTTCAGTCGTATAAAGATTTTTTAAAAAATAGACCGAAAACTGGCTTTTATGTGAGGAGGTTTTTAGTTTGGTTTCTTTGAGTGGTGGGCAGTGGCTTTCCCTTTATTTTAGACCATTTTGGGTATTATGTTCCTACAATTAAGTGGCTTTCTGAGTATGGGCTGGTAGAGAATTACGAATTTGGACTGGGTGCTGGGGCAGATGTCGCCGTGGCATATTTTTCAGGCAGGATTTTTCACATTTTTCAGATGAATTTTCTGAGGATAAATGTAGCTTCTTCGATGATATTTTTCTTGTACATTATTGAGAAAAATCATGGGTAATGCTTTGTTTTTCGCCTGTTTTGTTCTTTTTGTGCAGTCCTTGAGCCCAGATTTGCCAGCGATAGTTTTTTTCTTTTAATTATTTTAAAATGAAATTTTAACTAAAAATAAAAGACTTTTGCCTTGCTTTTCGCCTTTTCAGTCTTGGTTTTCAGTATCAAACCTACGATGCTTTGGCTGCCGATTTTTGGCTTTCCTTTATCCGATTTTTAATTTTCAGAAAAGGCTTGAAATTCATTTGTTTAGGCGGTTTATTTGGCGTTTTGTATTGCGTGAAAAAAATATTTGGACTTTCGGTTATCCTTTTTCCAATCAGTTTTTGGATTTGGGTTTTAGCTGGAAACCATATGGCGAGTTATTCATTTCATCAGAGCGAAGTCGCTGTTTTAAAAACCTTTGATTTACAATATTCTTTGGAAGAAATTTCCCAATTTTTCAGCGGTGGAATATTTTGTAAACTAGCTTTTGGATGGGATAAAGGGTGTTATCAATGTCGGTTTGATATTGGTTTTGCTGGTTTTTGGGATTTTTCATGGAGGATAAAATCACAGGGAATAATTTTTCTCTGTATCTTGGTCAAAAGTATTTTTGTTATCTGTTTTTCAGCGCAGTATAGATTTTTATCGATGTGTGTTTTTGTGTTTTTGTGGTGGTTTTAGAGAAGTTTTTCTAAAAATGGTGTTTGGGAATTTTCTCTGGTTTGAGTGTTTTGGTTGTCAGTATTTTGGCTTTTCCTCAGATTTTGCAGGAAAAAATTCCAAGTTTTAATTTGAGGATTTGTGATGAGAAATTATGAAGTGAAACAGATTTATAAACCACTATATTACTCTCTAAATAAGCACGATACATTTACTGTTGGCAATCTGCAATTTAATGTTCCGAGGGATTATGTCTTTGGGTTTGACACGGTTTTGCCAGTCCTCATACCGCAGCCAGTTGGAGGAATTTTTGACAATTGGGAATTTTCCTCAAAAATAGGAAAAACTCTTGACCAAGGTTTTGTTTGGAAAAACTGAATTTTTCAGGAAAAAGCATCTGAAAAGTATCATTGAAAAATTAAAAATAAAATTCTCATTTCTTAGGAATTTGTATATATTTGTAGGATGTTTGGGACATTGGGCAATTATCTGACTTTTTCTTCCTTTGAGTGAGAGCCATGGGGAGGCTTATGGCGGTATTTTTGACCAATTTTCCAGCAGGCGTGAAATCGATTTTCGATGAGATTCAGTATCAGCTAAATAGGAAAACCAGGGTCAGTCAGCTATCGTTACACAGAGAAGGAGGCGGACGAAGTGAGGTTTCTTTCAGGGATTTTTGAAGGAAAACCACAGGGATGCCGATAGGTTTTTAGTTGAAAATGAGAATCAAAAAAACAAAAGATTATGAGCATTTGGCTCGTGCCTATCGCTCATCTCATGCAGATTATACATATGACCAAAAAATTTGGTTTTTAGGGATTACCGAGGGCGGAGGGCGTTCTTCTGCGAGGGGAAACTCTGAATTGGGTGAGTGGCAGGGACTTTGGCGAAAACACCTGCTGCCAGAAGTTGAGGATTGTATTCTTATGTGTCATCAGTGGGGAAGTATCTTGCACAAAAGCCGTATCAGGAGCTTGATTTTTCAAAATAGATGAAAAATGAAGTGAGATGCCCAGATGAAACTACTGCAAAGCTCATGATAGAGCGGATAGAACAAGCAAGAAAAAGGCGATACAGTAGAGGCGGAACGATAACCCGTGTAATACGCACCGAAAGGCTTGGGAGAGCCAGTTTTTAATAAACTTCATGCCGAGATTAGGAAAGGCGATGCTTGGCATCAATGCTTGTAAAAGGTTTTGAATATGGAGCAGGATTTGAGGAGCAAAAATGTCTGGCTCAGCACAGAATGATATTTTCTAATGCTGATGGAACTACCAAAAACCTAACTATTCGGGCGGAATACAGGAGGAATTTCCTAATGGAATGGACATATATTTCCAGTGGCGTTTAAAGCCTGTTTCTACGCTGATGATGCCGCAGGAAAGCATAGATAATGCAGGAAATATCATAAAATTAGAAGGAAAGGGAAGGCATGACTCATGCGTGCTGCCGAGAGCGGTTCCTATCGTGGATGCCCTTTCAGCGTTCGTTTTTAGCGGATATGTATCTCTGAGATAAACTGAGGAAAAATTTAATAAAGAAAAACAAATGAAAAATATTGGGAAAAAGGGAATTTCTTTTTGAGGAATATTTCAAGAAAACAAGAAGAAATTGTTAATAAAGATGAAGAAAAACTAACTCAGCAGAAAAAGAAATGCTGGAATATTATTATAAGCTGGGGTGCAGAGAATGAGCAGAATGATGAAGGTCTACAAACCCTGATGAAGAACAGGTGAAAACCCTTGAAAATAAAATTTTAAAAAGGAAAAATTCTGATTATTTCCGAAGAGCTGGTGCGGAGATGCAGGGCGAGACGGTGCCCATGCGGTTTCTCTGTTTTCAGAGGGAGAAACGGGGTGAGAGTCGTCTATCGTGATGAAAAATCCAGATTTGATAGACCAATTTCCTAACCAACGCGGAACTCGTTCTATTCCTATCGTGGTTATTTTAGATGAAAACGATGGAGTGATAGCGCACGGGGGCCGAGACCAGCCTATGGAACAGAACTATTGAAAAAATACAACGCAGACCCAGAAAACTACCCTAAAACTCAGTTTTACAATGATTTACAGGTCTATTATGCGAAAAATAGAGGGTATGATGTAATCACTGAAATATTAGATTTAATTTTAAAATAAAGAAAAATTATGGCAATACACCTTCAAATATGCTGGCATTAGGAACAAAAAGCTCCGTGAGCTGCCTAATCCTGCGAAAAACAACGAGTTACAGGTTTAGAAGATTTAAAGGGAAGCAAAAGGAACTTTGGTTATTTTCATAATGTAACCACTGTCCGTTTGTGATTCATGTAATAGAAAAACTGGCTGAACTACGAAGATTATAAAGGGAAAGGAATAGAGTTTATCGCGATAAATTCTAATGATGTGATAAATTATCCAGCAGATTCACTAGAGCTGATGGTGGTTCTATGGAGGAAAAAGGTTTCGCTTTTTCCGTATTTGTATGATGAGAGCAAAGCTGTAGCAAGAAGCCTATGATGCAGCATGTACGCCAGATTTTTATTTCTTTGATGACAAACTGGATTTTGATTTATCGTGGTCAAATGGATGATTCAGACACGAGACAATAAGGAGATTACGGGCGAGGATTTAGTCATCGCTTTTGAAAATCTTTGTCGGGTCAGCCGCAGGAAGAATTACAGAGACCAAGCCTTGGTTGTAACGATTAGTGGAAATAAAGAGCAATGAAAATCACTTTAAACAGAATAAATGACGATTTTCTTTTCAGATATGTGCGAATGAAAATGGTCGAAAATCTTAGCTCAATAATATAGGCGAGGGACAAAAACAACGGTGTGAGCCCTATGGAGGCTCTGCTGATGTCTGTGGCGGGCTGCAGCGGAATAGATGTAGTCAGCATTCTGAAGAAACAGAAACAGACAGATTACCAGAGTTTTCCGCGGAAGTAGAAGGCGAGAGAGTAGTAGAAGGCGAGGCGAAACCATTTAGAAATATAATGGTAAAATTCTATGTGAGATGGAGATGTAAATCCTGAAAAGGCAAGAAAAAGCAGCAGACCTATCCTTTTGCGAAATACTGCTCTGTTTCTAAGACACTTGAACCCAATGTAGAGGTGGGGTATCAAATATATGTGAGATGGTATAAAAAGTAGACTAAAGATGTTTTAGAATTTCTGAAATAGAAACATATTTTTCCAGAGTAACAAACGAAGATTTACAAAAGGAGTTTCAGAGTGGAGTCAGAGAATTTTTAATAAAGTCGGTGTAAAACGAGCGACATCACAGCATCAACAGAGGAAACAGTGCTGGAGCTGGCGGTGAAAGCTTCTGAGAAACTATTAAAAACAGATAAAAACGAAATAGATTTTATCTTGTTTTGTACCTAAAAGTCCTGATTATCATCTTCCTACTACGGCTTGTATCTTGCAGGACAGATTGGGATTAAGAAAAGAATATAGGAGCTTTGGATTTTAATCTTGGGTTGCTCTGGCTTTGTCTATGGTCTTAGCATAGCAAAGGGCTTATCATAGCAGTGCTAGCCAAAATATTCTATATGGTAACAGCTGAAACTTATACTAAATATCTTAGAAAGTCTGACAAGTCTAATCAGACCATTTTTGGGGATGGTGCAGCAGCTACTTTGATACAAAAGGATGAAGCCAAGAAATTTTCAATTCATTTTAGGGACAGATGGTAGCGGATATGATAATCTCATTGTGAGAAATGGCGGTGGTAGAAATCGTATAAATAAGGAAGATGAGGGCTGGTAACTGTCTGCCATGTGAATGGACAAAATATATTTATATTTACGATAGAAGAATTCCGCATGGTGAAGAAATTTTGGAGAAGAATAATTTAACTATAATGTGGATTATTATATTTTTCACCAAGCCAATGCACATATTCTAGAAGACAGCGGGAAATTTTGGATATTCAGGAGGAAAAATTCTATATCAATTTGAAAATACGGAAATACGGTTTCTTCTACCATTCCGATTAGCGCTGAAAGACTGCACTAGAAAGCAGGGAAAAAGTAAAGAGGGCAGAAGAAGTAATGTTGATAGGCTTTGGAGTGGGGCTTTCTTGAGGAGCAACGATAGTAGAATTATAAGAAGAAAAGGATAAAATATACTATAACATTATGAATACATTTATTAGAAAGGGTTACTTCGTCGGGGAATGATTATAAAATATATTGATGGACTGGATTTATCGCTATTGTAAGGTGTTTTTATTTGTCATTTTTGGCTAATCATGAGGGTAAACTTTCCTGAGATAAAGGAACATAGTTATGTTATCCTGGGAATGGGATAGGACATCACGGAGTTTTTCTATTTTTGGAATTGGTGGAGTTTTATATTATCGCTTCCTTTTCTAAAAACAATATGTGTATGGTAGCAGGAAAGTCTCTATAAGGATTATTTTTGAGGAGCTTACTCAGCTGGAACCACATATATCGTACATTTAGTATTGTTTCTATTTATTTCAACAGTTCTAGGAACAAGAGTTTTCAGAACTATTTCAAATTTTTGGCATCGCTGTTTTATGTGCATAATATTGTTTTTCAGAGAGCGTTATCCGTTGATTAACATTGTTTTATGGACATTAGAAATCAGAAGTTCAGTTTTACATATTAGCGCCACTTCTTTCGCTGGGAATTTTCAAACTTCCTAAATGGGTGAGAAGGGTTTTTGATGCTTGGTTGTTGTCTTATGGCCACTTTTAGGGATTAATACGAGGATTTCATAGCATTCTGAATTATTTGCATTTTCTTTATCATTGGCTTTTTAGTGGCGGATTTATCCCTTGAATATTCGGATAAGATAAGGTCTTCTTATGTTTTTGATATTCTGTGTTATCGCATTTTTGATATTTTAGCGAAAATGTTTGGCTGGAATTTCAGTGGTTGTATATATTTATTTTGTTGTTTCTTACTTGCCGTTTTTCTATTTTTGGACTAATGGAGTTTCCTTGAGTGTATATTATTGGAGGGATGTGCTACACGATTTATATGCTGCATCATAAGATAATATATGTGTGTGGGATGTTTTTCAAAGGAAAGAGTGGTGATCCGATTTACAATCTTTTTACAAGATTTATCATTATATCTATTATCACCTTTCTGATATCTGCTGTGTTTTTGTCTTTGTGGAGCGTCCGACCATGAAAAACAATGGTGGAAAGTCATAGAGACTTGAAGAAACTATTTTTCAGATAAAATAAATAAAGAGACTTTTTAAAAGTCTCTTTATTCTATTCACATCCTGAGATTTCTGTATTGATTTTAAAACATTCTACCCATTTCTGAGATTCTTGGATATTGATTTTTCTTTGATAAAAAGTTTCAAAATACTCGGTAGAAAAAGTCTTTTGGGAAATTTTCTAAAACATCAAACTCATACTGCAAGCCAAGCCTCATTGATAAGGTGATTAAATAGATTCACATCAAAAATCAAATCCATACGAATGGTAGGAATTGGTAGCGGAGGAGGCTGGAATGTAGTTTTCATGCATTCTTTTTAGGTGAGCGAGTGAAATTGCGATTGTTTCTATCTGTAGTATATATAGATGCGTTTCTTATTTGTTGTTTTCATCTACTTTACCAAAGAATCTTTCCAAACATAGAGCCAGTATTCCTTTTTCCAAAAACCCATAAGAATGGAATTTAAAGCCCAATAGTTTCAGAGGGTTTCATTATCAACCTTTTAGTTTAAATAATGAGAAAAATTTAAACTATTAGAAAAACCAATCCATAACGAGCGGATTGGATAGGAATAAATCTTTAGGATAAATGCTGTCTAATGTGTCATTGATAGACTCTTTGCCTACCCACTGCAATTCTTTGGTGTTGCCTAACCAACCCCTAATTTTAAAAAGGCTGATGTTATACTTTTTGGGCGTTTTCTCTTAATTGGTCTATATCCACATTTTCAGTAAACCAAAACATCATCTTCTGTCATGATGAAATACTACTGACCTCTTGAGCAGCATTCCTCCATAATTTGGTTGGGATTTGGAAACCATTGATTTCTTTTCCTTGTTCAGATTATCTTTTGTAAAGCATTCTTTATCCTTGTAATTTTCAGATTTTAGAATGGTGACTTCAGGATGGAGTTCTTGTATTTTATCAAATATTTCTGTGGTGTTCCATCATCTAGAATGGTAACTTTATAATTACCAGTTACATAGGTCTTAATGCTTTTAAGACATCTGTCAAAGATAAAAAGCTCAGTTAAAGGATTTTATGAGGATGTCTGTCATTGTAAGATATCTTAATAATAGTAGGGTATTTTGCTTTTCATAAAATGTGGTAAAATCATCTATTTCCTCTACCTTTTTCCATAAATGATTTTTATTCCCCTTCTTAATAAAGTATTTCTTAAAACTAAATCCATTGATTTATTCTTTTCTGCAATTTTTGATTTGTTTTATACTTTTGTGAAATACCTTTTTCATGTTTTCTGTATAGATATAGAGGTTTTGTTTATGAATTTAAAACACCCTTGTTCATAGAGTTTGAGATACAAATGCTTGATCTTCAACAAGTCTGATTTATCATTAATTTTGGAAGTGTTATTATAAACATTTCGTTTAAAAAGTATGATTAACCTCAAAGAAAATGTTTAAAAGAGGATCGTTATTTTTGCTACGATTTATTTAGCTATTGTTTGAGGAACTGAGTTCTGAATTACAAAAATACATTTTTAGAATAAGTAGCCACTATTTTTGGATCATTATAGTATTTAATTGATTCCTCAATAGCATCGGGTGTAATTGCATCATCAGGGTCAAGAAAACCGCATATATCACCAGAAGCAAGTTCAATCAGTTTTTCCTTTTGTATAGCCTACACCTTTGTTTTCATCATTTTAAAAATTTTTGAATCTATGGTCATCTTTCACTAAATTTTTGACTTTTTCGTAGAATCATCAGTGGAACAGTCATCAAGTATAATGACTTCAAAGTTTTTGTAAGTTTGAGAAATTATGCTTTGATAACAATCTTTAAAATATTCAAAATTATTGTAGTGAGCAATTAGGTTGAAAATTTCATAAAAAGAATGAATGATAAGTTGATTAGATTATATGAATAAAGGGAAATTCTAATTCTCACTGTAAGATTTTATACAAAACTTTACTATTTTTATGATTTTTATTGAGTGGGTTTCTTAAAATGGAAGAATGAATTGATAATAAAAATAACTGTCTGAAAATTTCTTTTTGAGTTTCTGAGATTTTATGGTGTTTGGTGTTGTTTTATAATTTCATTTTTAAAATCAGCCAATTTATTGTATAGTTTTGAAGCAGGAAGCACATGGATGTTAATATAAAATCATCATCAATGCTTGAAGAATCATAGTCTTTGTCAATGTTGTATTTCCGAATTTCATAGATACTTTTAGTATAAAGAGATATTTTTAACAATGTCATTAGGGCGTGAAGCAGTATTGGGCGTGATTCTATAAGCGAGTGAGTGTAATCTTTTTAAAAAATGTATCTTGTATTTTTGTTAAATAAGAACCATAAGAGATAATCCCCAATAGTCCAGTCTTTGGTGTTTAGAAAGATGGAAATATTCTTCATAATCTCATATCATTTCTAAATAAAGTAGTAAGTGTAGAGTTACATTTCCGGGTAATAAATATTTGTATTTAGAATCATTGGGATCAACATTAATGATATTTTCATAAATAGTATTGATTAATTATCCGTTTAGAATTTGTAAAAACAAGCCCATAATCATGATTCTGTTCTAAAAATCGGTTTGTTTTTGTGGTTTGTTTTCATCTATCCGATTAGTCATCACCTTCGCAAATGGCAATGTATTTTTCCTTCACATTGTTCAATACAAAACATCCAATTTTAATCATACCAAGATTTTTCTCATGGTTGAAATATTTTATTGAGATATTTTCATTATTAACCTTAGATTTTATAATGTCTTGTATTACGCTGTCTCTGAGTTGTCTGTTGAAGCATCATTAGAAATGATTATTTCGTAATGAAAATTTGTTTTTGATTAATGATGTTCAGTAAGTCAGTTCTAAGAATTCACTTTGGTTATAAGTGAGGAACAATTACACTAACTAATATTTTTGCTGCATTTGTAGTATTTATTGAGTAGTTATATTTTTCAGGATTATGAAATAAGCGTTTTTGAATTCAAGTGATAAAATCAATACACTTTTTATTCAATTTTAATTATTTTGAACTCTCAGCATTAAACGACAAATATAATTAATTTCTTCTTCTGTCAAATCAAAAATAAAGCGGAAGACAAAGCACTCTTCTCAGAATATCTTCTGTGATAGAATTCCACCTTTGGGAGGTATGGTAGAAAGAGGCCAAACTCGGATATATCTTCGGGTAAAGATTCATTAGAGGTCCAGCTCTGCTTTGATTTTTAATAAAGTTCTTCTGATTCTAAAACCACGGGGATAGTAGGCGTAGTTTTGGGGTCGCATCCTTATGCCAAGCTACTTTTCGTGCTTTTAGGGTTTTTAGATTTTTATCGTAGCATTCGGATAGTTTTTGCGTTGATTGTGGATTGCTTCCAGTGTGTTTTTAGGTTTGCTAATCCCATAGCGGCATGAAACTCAGAGTTTTGCCGTTAATTCCCAATTCCGAAAAGAATCAAATCCAGAAATTCCAAAAGTACGAATAGATGCCAGTTTTTAGTAAATCAGGATTTTGGGTAATAATCAATCCGCCTTCCACAGAGTGATAGAGTTTAGTCAGATATGAGGAACAAGTGGAAATATCGCCATATTCAAAAACAGATTTGCCATTTTACTTTTTACCCCAAAAAGCATGGGCTGCATCGTAGATTACCTTTAAATTATGTAGCAATCTGCTCTATTTTAATCACATCACAAGGTTTCCATAGACATGCGTAGCCAAGATAGCTGGGTTTTCTCTGCATGATGGCATCTTCTATTTTGTCTGCATCTATGCATAGAGATTCGGGACAAATATCCACAAATACTTGGCGTACCAGCCTTCCCAGACAATAGAACTTGTAGTTGCCACAGATGAAAACAGCGTGGTAATAATCTCTCCCGTTATATCAAAGCCTTGATAGCCATTTGGATAGCCACAGTTCCATTGGTTACGAATAATAAATGCTGGACATCAAGGCGTTCTTTCAGTTCTATTTCAAGCTGGCTTGCCAGAGGCCCCATGTTAGTAAGCCATTGGCGGTTCCAGATTCCATCTATATTTTTAGATATTCCTCTTTTGGAGGAGGAAAGGTTTAATTCTGAGTACTCATTATCAAAGGTACGATGTGTTCTTGTTTGTTGATGATCATAGAGTTAGCTGGTATGTCTTTGTGAATAACACACCCCGCACCGATGATTACATTATCACCTATGGTCACTCCTTTTAGCACGATTACATTGCTCCCGAGCCAGCAGTTTTTCCCTATTTTTGATAGGAGCAGAGTTGAATTTCTGATGTTCCACTCTAAACTCTGGCGAGGCGCTATCTTGGTGGTTGTGGTCGTATGTGTTCACTCCTTCACCAAAAAGCGTATTTTTCTCCTGATTTCTATTTTTCTAAACAGTTCGATAGAGCAATAGTTATTCATAAAACATTGTTGCCAATGTGTAGCTCTGCATCGTTACTTACCAAAATATCACAATAGTTTTCTTATGCTAAAACCACTGCTAATACTTTTATAGCATTGGGATAAAAAGAAAAATTACAAAAATCACCAATTTTATATTGCCTCCTATGAGTTGCTGTTAAGATTGTTTGCTCAACTAAGTTGCTTTTTAAAGTAATTTTAAAATAATTTTTGGATAGAAAATGCATTTTGCTCTGTTATCGAACAAAGATATAACTTTTATATATAAAATAATTACTTTTGTGTGAAAAACAAGAAAAATGTTGCCGTTAGTTACCATATCTATTCCGCTTTTTAAATGTGAGGAGTTTTTAGAAAAATGCCTGTTGTCCGTTGTTAATCGGACATATAAGAATTTAGAAAGTCACTTTGATGATGACAAAACTCCTGACAACTCCGTACAGATAGCAGAAGATTTTATCCAAAACACAATCTCCAAACTGGAAAATATATCATTTGGAGGAAATTCTGGGCTTTCTGTCGTGAGAAACAGGGAATAGACACTGCCCGAGGAAAATATCTTTTTCTTGGATAGTGATGATGTCATTACACCAGATTGTATAGAAACCCTTGTAGAAATAGCCGAAAGAACACAGCTGAGATGACTATATCCCAGCTGGGTGCGAAGAGCTGAAACAGGCAATAAATCCATAGCGATAAAAATAAATTCGGATAAGGATGTAATCAGAGGAATGATAATATTTTGCGTGAATTTTTCTAAAGAAATATGGTGACTTATGCAGTGAATAAAGCTGTTATTGTAGATTATTTACACTAAAATAGAATTGTATTTTTGTGAGAGGGACTTTTTGCTCAAGATGAGCTTTGGACTTTTCATTTGGTTTTGAAAATGAACAAAATAGCCCTGCACAAAGGAATAACATACACCTATTTTCTGCATGCGAAATCAGTGATTCACAATAGAACCAAAGCAGAAATTTTTGATAGTTGGTTTACCATCGGTCAGCTTTACATAGACCAAGAACTGACAGGCGAGGAGAAAGTTAATCCTGAAATATCTCGTGAGATTACGAAACGCTGACTCTACAGATGAACTGGAAAGCCCAGCAGAATGAGGAACTCTGGAAAGAAAAGCCTACCGTAACTATCAGACCTTGTCTTCTTTGGGAATTATGGATTATTTTTCATCCGAATTTTTCAAAAGAAACCAAGAGCCATAAAATTAAGCCCTACCTACTTCATGGCAATGTGGCTGTTTAAAACAATACTACGAGATAATCTTCCATTTATAAGGCGTAGTCATTATATTCTTTTGTGGAATGAATATAAAAATTTAAATTTGCTTCTATATATAATTTCATGGATTTAATACAGCAAAATCGTGAAAGCATCCATTTCTTTAGCAGGACAATTTTCTGATGGAACCATACTTTTTACTCAAATAGCATTAAGTCTATATGTCTTAGTCATGGGTGGATTTTGTCATCAGAAAAATAGTAGGTCTAGAGCGCTGAAATTCATATCAAGTAAATATGATAATGCATGGGTAAAGGCCATCTTGAAAGCTCAAGTGCATGTTTCTTTTGTGCATTTTTATACCATGGGTTTTTGCAGATTTTTCCATCTGGAAGTTTTCTGGCGGCATCCTAAAAAGTTATGAGTTTTTAGATTTTGTTATCGGTGTTTTTGGAACTTATGTTCTGATAAAGCTGGTTGATAAAGTCCTAAAATCCATAGAAAAATACTACATTTTCAAAAAGCAATCAGTATCGTGTTACCATGTTTCGTGCAGTATATGGTATTCTCAAAATTATTGGGTTATCTATGTATGGTCCTGATTGTCACTGCGAAACTCATGGGCGTTACCGTTACTGCTATCTTGGGCTATATCAGAACTTTTACAGCAGTGATTTTATTGATATTTAGAGACTCATCCTAGGACTCATTCGAGGACTTCGTGTTTCTATTTCTAAAAAACCTGAAAGTGGGCGACTGGGTAGGAATTAAAAATATGACATCAGAGGTAATGTTCAGGAAATCAATCTTTTTGACTACTAAAATTAAAAACTTTGACAAGACCGTTTCACTACGAGTTCCGACCTACGACCTGCTCAGCACCGAGATTAAAAATATTCAGGTGATGTATGACCAAACAAAAGAGAATAAAGGTCTATCTGTTTCAATATCAAGTCGTTCAAGTTTATAGATGATGAGTTTTATGAAGACTCAGAGACATTAACCTAATTTCCGAATATCTGGAACGAGTATGCACCGAGATAAAAAGAACGGATCCTAACGGACGGCGGGTAATCAATGAAGCAGCACACCAACATCGGTGTGGACCATACACGCTGAACTATCTGAAAAATAATCGAACATTTCCCAGAACGATTTGCTCTTGGTGCGGCAGATGGAAATCAGCCAGAGGAATGCCGCTGGAAATCTATTGTTTTCGCTAATAAATCTGGAATGGCAGATTACGAGCAGGAATCTGACGGATATCTTTTGATATATTCTCACGCTGCTGAGATTTGATTTGGAAGTGATGCAGATGACTTTGAAATAAAATAAATCTTAATTAAGATAAAAGGGCTTAAATTATATTTTAAGCCTTAATTTTCCTCAAAAATTTATCTCCTGCATACGCTACAGGTTCCGCCTTCTTTGTAATGTTTGCATCCAGAGCAGTTTTACAAGCGGTGCATGTGCCATTTTAGTTTTGCATTTTCCTCCGCGATATGTTCATGTATGTAAATTCAACAAAAAGAAAGCTAAACCTAATAAAACAAGTAGAATATTTCTCATAATTTTAAAATTTTAAACGAAATCAGAATTACGAGACGAATATTATCAATTTGTTTTATCTTTGTTCCCATGACACGAAAGAAGACAAAAGGCTCTATCGATAGATGCTTATGCGATGATTTTCAGAGGATATTATGCCTTTGTTAAAACCCAGGCTGTCCAGCAAAGGGCTGGATACCTCAACGATGTTGGTTTTACAAACTCACTTGTAGAACTGATAAAAGAAAAATCCACCGCATTTTGGCTGCTGGTTTTTGATGTCAACAAAAACCAATGTCCGCAGAAGATTTTCTGAATATAAAGTCAAACAGAGCCGAGAAACTCCCGAGGCGATAAAAATTTGCCGTGCCGTATATCCTGGATTTTGGAGGCGATGCACATTCCTATTTTGGGAATGGAGGGCTGTAAGGCGGATGATGTGATGGGAACTATCGCTGTGAGCAGAAAACGGGGCTATCGGGTTTTTATGGTCACGCCTGATAAAGTTTTGCACAGCTCGTTGCGAGAATATTAAAGATTTTACAAACCAGCCAGCAAAGGTGGCGGCGTAGAGATTTGGGGTTCAGAAGTTTTAGAAAAATACGAGATACAAGACCCTAAACAGTGATAGATTTTCAGCGGAATGATGGGCGACGCAGTGGATAATATCCACGGGCTGGAAGGCGTGGGAGAGAAGACCGCGAGAAATTCTCCAAGGTTTGGTTCTATGGAAAATCTCTTGGCGAATACCGATAAACTCACGAGAAAACTCCGTGAAAGGTAGAAAATTCGGCAGAGAGAGGCTTTTGTCAAAGAAATTCGGCGACCATTCTTACGGATGTTCGGTGGAGTTTGAACACGATATCATTTAAGCCCATGGTCCGAGGGCTGAAAAGAAAGTGTTGATGAAATAGAATTCAAACGATTGTGCAAAATCTGTATAGAATTTTTCCATTCTGAGGCGGAGAACCAAGCATTGGAGGCAGAAAAAGCCGCACCGAGGCAAAAATGCTGGTCGGAGGCCGTTCAGCTGGATCTTGCTAATATGAGGATTCGCAGGGCATCTCTGTTTTCCTCTTATGCAGGGGATGAAAAGCACGGATCATCTTTTATCAATTCATTGATAATGAGAAAACTCAGAGAATATTGGTGCAGAATTTATTGGGACAAAAGGCGGTTTGTTTTGATACGAAACGACTTCGCTCAATGAATTGAAGCGGAACTTATCCAGGATGAGTTTTCTTATCAGAAGGAGCTTGACGTATGTTCCCATTCCGAAAATGAGAGGAAGCCCTCGCAGTGCTGGATATTTTCAAGCCGTTTTTGAGAGTGAAAGTGCTGAAAATAGCGCACAACTCAAATTGATTATAAAATCCTTGCCGAGTCGATGTGGAGATTAGAGAGAGCTTTTTGATCGATGATGCTCACTATCTTCTAAATCCAGATGGACGGCACCGGAATGGACTATTTATCAGAAATTTACCCTAAAATATCAGCTATTTCCATAGAAGTTTGATTGGTAAAAGGCAAAACCAGAAAACGCTGAAGTCGGCCTGGAAACTCAGACCAATTATGCGGCGGAGGATGCGGATGTTACTTTCAGCTTTATGATTTTTCTCCACAGCTGAAAAAGGAAAATCTGGAAGAACTATTCCATAAAGTAGAAATGCCGCTGATGAAAATCCTCGCAAAGATGGAGCTGGCGGGTATTTCGCTTGATATCGACTGGCTTTCTAAGGAAAGTGTGGATTTAAAACGACTAGGGAGCTGGAACAGAAAAGATTTTTGAACTTTCTGAGCGAGTTTAATATGGAACTCTCTCCAACAGTTAGGTGAAATTCTTTTTGAAAAATTAAATTAGACCCAAAAAGGCGAGACCCAAGCAGGCAGTATTCCACATCGGAGGAGGTTTTCGCAGAAACTCAACTTATAAACACGAGATTTCAGCACTTCTAAACCGAACTTACCAAAAACTAAAAATCTACCTATGTAGATGCGCTTCCGTCAGAAATAGAACCAAAGGATACTGAGGTGCATACCACTTTCTCACCAGACGGCAGCTCTGGGGAAGGCTCTCAGCTAAATCTAACTTGCAGAATATCCCTATCAGAACTGCCAGGGACAGCAGATTCGTGGGGCTTTCGTAGCGGAGGAAGGAAAAGAAAATCATTTCAATCCGATTATTCGCAGATAGAGCTGAGGTTGATAGCCGAACTTTCTGGCGGGGATAATATGGTAAGCCTTCAAAATGGCGAGAATATCACGCTACCGGCTTCTAAATTGTTCAAAATTCCACTTGACCAAATAGATAAAATCCAGCGAAAGTAAGCCAACAGTGAATTTCGGGATTGTCTATGGGCGGAGCTGCATTGGCAGACAGGCGGACTTTCGCGAACAGAGGCGAAACAGATGATAGATTCCTACTACGAAAACTATCCGAAACTAAAAATCTTCATGACCGAGCAGATTGGGAAAAAGCACGACGGCTTTGTGGAACTATTTTGGGAAGAAAAAGACACTTGAAAGACGATCAATTCTAATAATTTCGTGGTGAGAGGCGCCGGAGAAACGCCGTAAATGCGCCTATCAAGGGAGTGCGGCCGATATCATAAAGTAGCGAGTGGTGAGCATAGACAGCCAGAGCCCTGTCCGAGGGCGGTTTTAAAACAAAATGCTTTTTGCAAGGTTCATGATGAGCTCTTGTTTGAGCGTGCCAGAGGAGAAATAGAAACCTATAAAAGCCCTGATAAAAGAGAAAATGGAATCACCAATGAAGACAAAGTTCCTCTAATTGTGGAAGTGGGCGTGAGGGAACAATTGGCTGGAAGCGCATTAGGAAAAAGATGAGGTTTGGGTTAATTTTATAAAATTTTGTATTTTTGAGATAAAATAGATTATGAAGAGTTTTCTTTAATTTTTGTGATGTCAGTAAGGAATTTATTTTCTGCACAGAAAATGAGACCAACCTTACATATCGATTGTAGGGCCTCCAGTAGATACGCTGGTGGTTCCTGATAGGATTTATCTTTCCATTACCTAAACGGAAGCCGATTCTAGAAAACAAAAAGTCGGTGAAGCCAGGGAGAAGCATGATTAGAAACGATTTTGAAGAAATTAAAAATAAATACAGACAAGGATTTTGTCAGTTTTAGGGCTATTCTAGTGATTTTAAAGAAAATATTTTTTAAAAGGGCAGAATATTCTAAAAACAAAAAATATTCTCTTCTTGTAAGGATGCCTACACCTTTGAATGTCATCATAGCTTGGAGAAGCAGGGTTTTCTAATAAGAGTAGAAAAAGTAGAATATTCAAATATAGGAACTTTTGCTGGAATTAAATCAGAAGCAGATAAAAGATCAAGAATAACTGCCGATAAACATGAAAACCTCTTAACCAAAAAGCAGGAAGGCGTTATATATTTCATGCAAATGAGTCACAAGATAGTATGGAGAAAAGTCGTTAGTATATTATAGAGGAAGAGATCCAAGCAGAAAGCATCAAAAATTTCTGCTTCAGGAAGAATTTTTAAGAAAAAACTTGACTTTCAGAAAATAAAGATTCTCTGCAGCTATTAATATAAAATATCAATTGAGACTAAAAATCAAGAATAAAGGCTGTTCTATAAGGAAACTTTTGGGAGCAGTCTTTTTGTGTAATTTTTCATGAAATTTTTAATCATCATTCCACGCATAACGAGGAAGAAAAATATCCTCCTCACGCTAAATTCTCTGAAATCACCAAGGGTTTCAGGATTTTTACCTACGTCATCGTGAATGACAGCTCCACGGATAGAACGAGGGAAATGGTAGAAGAGTTTTATAGATAGAAAGCAGTTTCAGCTCATTAATTTAGAAAAAATCTGCCCATTCGCTTCTGGCGCAAGGTGGTTTCTACATTTTACAAAGGTCTTTCTTCTCAGAATTTGGGCGATTTTGATGTAATCTGCAAATTTGATGCCGATATTATCTTTTCCTAGAAATTATTTGGAGGAAATCAACAGGATTTATGAGAAAATCCAAAAAGCAGGAATGGTTTTCGGGTTTTAGTTTATATTAAAAAGATGAAAACTGGGTTTTTGAGAATACTTTCCTCTAAAAATCATGTGCGAGGCCCGATAAAATCATATCGTAAGGAATGTTTTTACAGATGGGAGGCATTCGGGAAGTTTTGGGCTGGGATAATATCGATGTGATGCTCTGCCAGATGCATGGATATCAGGTGGTTACGAATAAATCCCTTTGGGTAAAAGCATCCGCCCTACGGCGTATAAAATACAAAACATCAAAAGCAAAACTTGGCAATATTTTTCTATAACATTGGAGCTGGATTTTCCTCTCGCATTCATCTCCTCATGAAGTCTTCATTTAAGAATAGAAGTCTTTCAGGTTTTTATCACGATGAAAACTTTCCTGAGCCAAAAAGCAAGACGAAAAAGCTCTCCCGCGAGGAAATAAAAATACATAAGAAACCTGCGATGGAGAAAATTTTATTCTAAAACTTTTGTGAAAAACAAATTGCCTATATGAAAATAGATACTCACGCCGAGATTGCAGAAAAAATTTTGCAGAATTAACCAAAAATTCGAGAAATTTTTCTGTGGATTTTTATTTTTCAAAAATCTTGGGTAGGCTAAATTCTTCTGAAATAGAAAAACATTATAGAAACCGAGCCTGAAAATCTTTTAGAAAAAGCTGAAAGGAAAGTCGTACGATGGTGATAATGGGAACAGCGCACCGCTATTTTCATATTTTAAACGAATTACAAGAAGAATTTTCCATGGCGATGTATCTGTCATAATCTTAATTTTATAGAAGCTCCACGAAAGGTTTTGCTGAAAAATATTGTGGAAAGATTTTACTTTTAGAATGAAACTGCTTCTAGAAAGAAGGGCTTTTGTCCAAATCGGAAGTTTATAAAACACGCAAAAATTTCTTTGGGTTCATGATGAAAATTTAGAAAAACCTTGGATATAGAGCAGTCAAAAAGGAAACCCATTTTTCTGCCAGTTTTCTTTGGAGAAAAAGCCAAAACTGCTGAGAAAATCAGAGGAAAGCTCATCGTAGTCCCTGGGAGAAGTTTCCCAAACGGAAGATTATTCCAAAATAATGGACAGCTAGAAAAGAGTTTAAAAAGATATTCCGTATGAATCATTTTCTCGAAAGGCAGGCGAGGAGAACTTGCGAAGATACTGAGAATCTGAAAAACAGCTACCACAGAATGTAAAAATAGAATATTCCGAGAGAGAATTCCTAAAAATATTTTTGAAAACTATCTGGCAAAGAGCGGATTTCCTCTGGTGTCCTTTGAAAATGAAAACTTCTTTTTGTGTGGAGGAGATTTATGGAGAAACGAAAATGTCAGGAAATATCGGCGATGCGGTCAGATTTCGCAGAAACCTGCGGTGTTTCACATGGGATATTTGTCTCGTTGTCCTTTGATCATTAAAGAAAAACGAAAATATAGAGCAGATCTGATTCTACGAAGATATTTCTGAAAATTCTTTTGAAAACTTCACAAAAGAGAAAAATAGTTTTACAGTTAGAGAAAATTATTTTAAATTCGCTAAAATTTAACGAAAAATAATGAAAGATACTCAATCTGGTGTTGCACTGCTTCCGTTCTTGGTGTTTGTGATTATATTTTTAGGGAAGTGGAATTATTCTTGATGATTTCTATGCTTTTCCAGCTTCTGTGGCAGCACTCTGCGGAGTGATTTCTGCATTTTCTCCCAAAAGCTGGTTTTCAGGAAAAACTAAAATTCTTCATGAAAGGCTGCGGCGAGGAAAGCATCATCACTATAGTGCATTATCTATCTTCTTGCGGGAGCTTTTTCGGCGCTGTGTCCAAAGGCGACAGGGGCATAGATGCGGTAGTTTATCTTTGGTTCGCAGTATTTTTCTGCGCAGTATATTCCTTTGGGCGTGTTCCTGATGGCATCGTTTTTATCCGTTTCGGCGGGGACTTCTGTGGGGACGATAGTGGCTCTTACGCCGATAGTTATAGGGTTTGCAGAAAATACACAAACGGACATCAATGTAGTGGCGGCGAGTCTGCTCTGTGGCGCTATGTTTGGGGACAATCTTTCTTTATTTCGGACTACGACCATTGCAGCTACGCAGAGTCTTGGCTGTCAGATGAAAGATAAATTCCGAACCAATATTATGATTGCCTTTCCTGCAGCGGTGATAGCGGCAGTGATTTTTCATCTTTTTGGGTGGAAATTCTTCTTGCTTCAGTTTTAGAAAGCCAAGCTTCTGGAGTCCTTCCATTTTGGCTCATTTTTCCGTATTTATTGGTGATTGTGCTTTCGGTTTTGGGTGTGAGATGTTTTTCTGGTGCTGCTTGTGGGAGTTCTTCTCAGCGGAATCCATCGGTATCTCGACGGAAGCCTTTTTCTTGGCTGGAGTTTTGCGAATAAAATCTGAAGGTGCGGATGAATGAAATTTTTCTTTTGGCTTTATTGACTGGCGGACTGGCGGGGAATTGTAGAAAATATGGGAGGAATCACATTCTTGTTAAATAAAAGTCGAAAACAAATGATACGCGGACGAAAAATCGGCTTATTTTCGGAATGGGATTTTTGGTAAGCCTCATTGATAAAAGCGATTGCAAATAACACTATTGCGATAGTTCTTTCAGGAAAAGTAGCACAGAATATCACCGAAAAGTACAATCTAGCCCTAAGTTTTCGGCATCAGTTGAGATATCTTGTATCGTTCAGAATTCTCCCTATGGAGCGCAGTTTTGATTTTAATAAAAGCTCAGCGAGAATAAAATAAGTGTTAGAAACTGCAAAAATGCTTGGTATTTGCATTTCTGTTTTCTTTGTGAGTGCTTTTTCATTATCATTAAAATAGAAAACAAAATCAAATTTCATAAACTAAAGAATCTCAAATTGAGGACTTTATAATTAATTGTTTTTCAGCTTCAGCAGTGTGTGTCTGATTTTCACTTGATGGTTCAGTTGATCTAAACGACCTTGCACTCTTAATTTCTTTTCTAGTTTATGAAGTTTTCTCTCTCCTAGATGCCAAATCTCTGTTTATTTTCTCAGTTTCTTTTAGAACCTTCATCGTTTGTTTTGCATCTTTAGCTGTATCTTTTTGCGTCTGATGTGCTGAAATCTGTAGTAGCCGTTTCTGCTGGTTTACAGCTGCAGCTTTATTTCTCAAATCATCAGTTGATGCCTTTTCTTTTTCGTAATCGATTTTTCAATTTAGTAAGTTTTGTTTTAATTCTAAAAGCCTCTTTTGTGCTTCTAATTCACTTACTCTGCGTTCTGTGTTCCGCAGATACTACTAATACAGCTGCTAAAGCTGATGTTAATAATGATCATAAATTTTCTATTTTTATTACTATACTTTACATAAATCCAAGGTACAAAAAGTAATAAATGATTTTGAAAATCAGTAAATTTAAGTAAAATCTACTTTTCATATACCACTTCAAAAAGTGGCTTTTGTAAAAATATAGTGAAATAAAAATAGTTAATTAACTGTACATTGTTCTTTCAGTTCTTTTACTTTCTTGTCTTCTAGGTATTCATCGTAAGTCATTTCTCTGTCGATGATTCCTTTTGGCGTGATTTCTATCACACGGTTACACACTGTTTGGAGCAATTCGTGGTCATGAGAAGAAATCAAGATGTTTCCTTTGAAGTTCATCAAAGAGTTGTTAAGCGCTGTGATACTCCAAATCCAAGTGGTTGGTAGGTTCGTCCATTAGAAGAACATTAGCTTTTTGAAGCATCATTCGGCTGAACATGCATCGCATTTTTCCTCCAGAAAGCACCGTAGAAAGATTTAAGCGCTTCATCACCAGAGAAAAAGCATTCTTCCTAAAAATCCTCTGACAAACTCTTCGTGTCTTTCCTCGTCATTTTTGGTAAATTGTCTCCATGCCAGTCTACTAGATTTAGGTCTTTTTCTTGGAAATATTCTGTGTTGTCCAGCGGCATGTAGCTTTTGGTTAGTAGTTACACCCCATTTGTATTCGCCTTTGGCAGGCGCTGTGCTCCAGAAATTACTTGGAAAAACTCAGTAACTGCTAGTGAGTTTTTAGAGTTACAGCCACTTTATCCCTAAGGTTAAGGTCTCCGCCCGAAAGCAGGGTTTTCTCCATCTTTTACGATTTCTAAACCTTTTTATCTCCTAAAATCTGGTCTCCCTTCTCTTTCCATTTCAAAAATAATGGCAGGATATCTTCTGGAAGAAGGTTTGATTTCTTCTGATGTTTAGTTTGTCTATCATTTCTTTCTTGCTGTAGCTTGTTTGGCTTTCGCTACATTGGAACTAAATCTCGCGATGAAGTCCTGCAATTCTTTTTCTTTCTTCAGCTTTTTGTTGGCTTGTTGTCTTTGTCTTGTTGCCAGCTGAGGAAGCCTGATACCAGAAAGAATAGTTCCACAGATAAAGGTTTAGTTTTGAATAGTCTAAGTCACCGATGTGCGTACAGACAGCATCCAAGAAGTGACGGTCGTGAGATACCACAATCACCGTATTTTTCATAGTCTGCAAGGAAATCTTCCAGCCAAGAAATAGTGTCAATATCAAGGTCGTTGGTAGGCTCATCGAGAATCAAAACATCTGGATTTTCCGAATAAAGCCTGAGCCAATAGCACTTTTTACTTTGTCCTTGTTTTTCTAGCTCGGACATCATTTGGTAGTGCATATCTTCTTTTATCCCTACATTGGACAGCATGGTCTGTGCATCTGCTTCGGCATTCCAACCTCCCATTTCATCGTAGATTACTCCAAGTTCTCCAGCCTTTATTCCATCTTCATCAGAGAAGTCTGGTTTTGCGTAGAGCATCCATTTCTTCTTTTGATTTCTCGAATAATTTTTATTCCCACGAAGAACCGTTTCCAAAACCGTAAACTGGTCATAAGCAAAGTGGTCCTGCTCCAAAAACAGACATTCTCTTACAGTTCGAGTGTTACATGCCACTGTGGTAGGCTCTTGTTTTCCTGTCAATATTTTAGGAAAGTAGATTTTCCAGCTCCATTTGCTCGATGATTCCGTAGCAGTTCCTTTGGTAAAACATGATATTTACCTCGTCAAAAAGCACTCTTTTCCCAAATTGTAGTGATAAATTAGATACTGTTAGCATTATTTCTGTAAATTTGTCGCAAAAAATACATTAGCAGTAAAAATGAGTTATTTGATAAATCCCCCAAACTATAAGTCTATTTTTGAGTTTACAACAGACAGAATTGGGGATACAAGATAAAAGATCAAGCCAATTTGTCAGCAGAGCTGAGCTGCGTAGAGTGACAGCGCCGCTTTTTGTTTTGAGAGGGATGGGACTAAATGATGATTTGAGCGGAAGGAGAGGGCTGTGAATTTTCCCTATAAAAGATATGGATGACTAGTTTCGAGAGGTCGTGCATTCATTAGCAAAGTGGAAAAGAGTGATGCTTGCAGATTATAATGTAGAAGAGGGTATGGTATATATACGGATATGAACGCTATTCGTGCAGATGAGGAGCTTGGGAATATGCACTCTCTATATGTAGACCAGTGGGACTGGAAATAGCTCTTCAGAAAAAGATAGAACGGCAGCATTCCTAAAATCCGTGGTTAAAAGAATTTACGCTTCGTTTTTAAGAACTGAATGTGGTGAATGAGGCTTTCCCAGAGCTGAAACCTATGCTTCCGAGAGAAATACATTTTATACATTCAGAAGAACTTTTACAAAAATATCCTGACCTATCTCCAAAAGAGAGAAAGAGAAATCGCTAAAAGAACATAAAGCTGTATTTATAATAGGCATAGGCGGCAAACTAAGCAATGGAGAAAACACGACTATAGAGCGCCAGACTACTGATGACTGGTTGACGGCTAATGAAGATGGATTTTTAGGGTTGAATGGAGATATTCTCCTTTGGAATCGGTGCTCAATGTGCCGTTTGAAATTTCATCAATGGGAATTCGTGTGGATAAAAATTCATTAGAAAAACAACTTCAAATAGAAGATAAAGAAGATAGAAAAGAACTTTATTTTCATAAAAGATTGTTAAATAACGAGTTGCCTACTTACGATAGGCGGCGGTATAGGGCAGTCTCGTTTGTGTATGTTCTGCTGCAAAAAGCGCATATTGGTGAAATTCAGGCAAGTATATGGCCGGAAGAAATGAGAGAAAATGCAAAGCGCATAATATTCCTCTAATCTACTCTAAAATTATGAGTAAAACTAAAAATATAAATATTCTTAATAGCTCAGATTTGAATATGAAATCTTGGAAGAATACAGAAGCAGGAATAGTGCTTACGAGAACTGAAATAAAGTCCATTCGCCTTCTAAAGCTTCTATAACGGAAAGTTTCTGTGAATTTATAAATGAAGAACTTTTTGTAATCAATATGAGTATAGAAGAGTATAAATTTGGGACTTTTTATAATCATAAAGTAAAAAGAGAACGAAAAACTTTTTACTGCATTCCCAAGAGCTTGAAAAACTCGGTAAAAAGTGAAAGATGTAGGAAATACCATCGTTCCGCTAAAGCTCTATATCAATGAAAAAGGCAAAGGCGAAAACTCAGGATTGCACTGGCGCGAGGAAAGAAATTATTTGATAAAAGAGAGACAATAAAAGAAAGAGAGACAAGAGAAATTTAGATAGAATCAAGAAGAATTTTTAATGGCAATGTTGTTTTGTTATTTTGTCTCCAATATCCAAAATTTAATTATAAAAATTTAAATTATATTAATCATTCTATGAAAAATCTAAAATTAGGAATCACAGCTTTAGCTCTTACATAGCTACTTCTGTGTCTGCTCAAACAACTGAGAATAAGTGGTTGATAGGGAGTAGGGGCTCATGGAGTAAACCATGCTGCGATTAATGGAGAATTTGGTGAATCAATAAAAATCTTCGCGCAGCATTTACTCTTAATAATTACACAATTACTCCACCATTGTCTAAATTGACAGTTGCGAGAAACTTAAACAAGTATTTCGTTGTAGATTGGCAGACATCTGTGAGGAATGTGGACAACAAAAGAATTCGTCCAAATTTAAGCGGAGTTGAAGGACAAATTATGGATAAAGAATTTTTCTTGATGACTGGTCTTGGTCTTCAATTTAAATTCAATGGTCTTTGGAATGAAAAATTCTTGGTTTGACCCATATGTGAGAGTTGGTGCTAACTACCTAAGACACGACTACAGCAACTCTGAAAGAGCATACAACAAAGAAGGTGGATTCATGAAAGCTGACCACTTCGCTGCAAACGGAGGTCTTGGTATCAACTTCTGGATTACTAAAAACTTCGGTATTGGTGTTCAACAAGACTATGTAGTAACTCCATTCGAGAAAAACTACAATTCTGACTTCTGGCAATCTTCAGCTACATTGAACTTTAGATTCGGAAACACAGATAGAGATAAAGATGGTATCAAAGATAAAGATGATGCTTGTCCAGATGTATTTGGTCTTGCTCCAGTTCAACGGATGTCCTGATACAGATGGTGACGGAGTTCAAGATTCAGAAGATAACTGTCCAGGAGTTGCTGGTCCAGTTGAAAATCAAGGATGTCCTTGGCCAGATACAGACGGTGACGGAGTTCTTGACAAAGATGATGAGTGTCCAGAAGTAGCAGGTCCAGCTGAAAACAAAGGATGCCCTGTGAAAGATACTGATAATCGATGGAGTTCTTGACAAAGATGATGCTTGTCCAGAAGTTCCGGGATTACCAGAATACAACGGATGTCCTGAAAGCCAGCTGATGTATTTGCTCTTGGAGCAACAGAGTGCATTGAAAGGTATTACATTTGACTTTGTAGTGAGCTGTAATCAGCAAAGTCTTCTTTACCCTAAATTAGACTAAGCTGCTGGAAAGTAATCAAGTCTTCTAATGGAGGTACATTCTTGATTACTGAGGTCATACTGATAAAAAGGTAATGATGCTTTTCACAACTTGAAACTTTCTAGAGAAAGAGCTGCAGCAGTAGTTAGAGCTCTTGAAGAAAGAGGTGTAGCTGATTCTCAGTTGAAATCTACAGGTGTAGGATCAAGAGATGCAGTAGTTCCTGCAACAGCATCAAAATGAAGAAAGAGAAGCTGATAGAAAAGTAGTAGTAGAAGCTATTAATGGTGAAGCATGGGAAGCATTGAAAAATCAGATCTTCCTGTAGTTAGCAAAAAGCTTGTTAAAAACCAGCTAAAAAGGAAACTGGTAAAAACCCAGTAGGTAAAAAGAAATAATAAAATTTCTTAATAATACTCCTAGATTTTCTAGGAGTATTTTTATTCATTTTGGAAATTAATTATTACTTTTTGTGTTCTGATCAATATTTATGGGACGCGCATTTGAATATAGAAAAGCATCTAAATTGGCTCTGTTGGGATAAAATGGCCAAAACATTCCTCTAAAAATAGGAAAAAGACATCGCCTTGGCAGTAAAAGCAGGAGGCCAGATCCAGACTCTAACCCAGCTCTGCGCCGTTGCATACAGGAATGCAAAGGGAGCTAACATGCCGAAAGACAATGTAGAAAGAGCAATAGGAGTGGAGCAGATGCAGAGAACTATGAAGAGGTAACATATAGAAGGCTATGGACGGGGAGGAGTTGCGTTTTTGTGGAATGTACTACGAGATAATACGACCAGAACAGTGAGCGAATGTAAGAGCTATCTTTAATAAATTTGAGGAATTTAGGAAGAATGGAGAGTTAGCTTTTTATTTTTGATAGAAAAGGAATTTTCACAATAGAAAAACTAAAATCACCATAGATTGGGATGAGTTTGAAATGGAAATGATAGATGGAGGAGCAGAGGAAATAGACCAAGATGAGGAAGAAGTAATGATTACTACTGCTTTTGAGGATTTTGGGGCATTGTCTCATAAGTTGGATGAAATGGGAATAGAAGCGAAAAGCGCTGAATTACAGAGAGAATTCCAAACATGACAAAAAGTAGAATGAAGAGCAGTTCAAAGCAAATATGAAAATGCTGGAGCCTTTTGAGGAAGATGATGATGTGCAGAATGTCTACCATACACATGGAGATGACAGATGATTTACTAAGTAAAATTTAATATTACAATAGGAAAGGGATTCAGAATAAAATTTTTGAATCCTTTTTATGTTTTGTATAAGATATTTAATTTATTACCTTTGCTCTATGTTAGAAAAAGGAACATATTTACTGAAAATGCCGTTTTGGTGGGCCTGATAACAAAAGACCAAGATGAGGAAAAACTCACCGAATATATGGATGAGCTGGAGTTTTTGGCTTATACAGCTAGGGGCTACGGTGAAAAAGATTTACACAAAAACTTTCTCAGCCTGATTCCAGAACTTTCGTAGGGAAGGGAAAAGCAGAGAAATCAAACTTTTTGGAAGAAAATGAAATAGGAACGGTTATTTTTGATGATGAACTTTCTCCTTCGCAGCTGAAAAACTTGGAGAGAGAGTTAAGTTAAAATTCTTGACCGAACAAACCTTATTCTTGATATTTTTGCTCAAAAGAGGGCTCAGACTTCTATGCAAGGACTCAGGTGGAACTCGCTCAGTATGAGTATCTTTTACCAAGGCTTACAAGGATGTGGACCCACCTAGAGAGACAGCGAGGAGGAATCAGGATGAGAGGACACTAGGGAGACTGAGATAGAAACGGATGAGCGTATTATCCGTGATAGATTTACTTTCTAAAGGAAAAATTAAAAACCATCGATAAACAGATGGCTACGCAGAGAAACAATCATTGCGTGAAAGATGGTAAGGTTGCCTTGGTGAGCTATACCAATGTAGGGAAAATCCACGCTGATGAGATGCTCTTTCTAAATCAGAAGTTTTTGCGGAAAAATAAGCTTTTTGCTACTTTTGATACCACGGTGAGGAAGGTGGTTATTTGGAATTTACCTTCCTTCTCACGGATACGGTTGGTTTTATCCGAAAACTGCCTACACAGCTGGTGGAGTCTTTTAAATCTACTCTTGATGAGGTTCGTGAAATGAGTTTGTTGCTGCATGTGGTGGATGTTTCTCACGAAAGTTTTGAAGACCATATCAGTTCTGTGAATCAGATTTTGCAGGAAATCAATGCTCATCAGAAACCTATGGTAATGATTTTCAATAAAATAGATGATTTTTCTTATGAGGATGAAGATGATCTGACTCCACTCTACGAAGAAAAATATTTCTCTTGATGAATGGAAGCGCACATGGATGGCGAAGTCTAAGCATCCAACGGTTTTCATATCTGCGATTACTAAAGAGAATTTTCCAGAGATGAAAACTGATTTTATGATGAGGGATGCACAAATTCATATTTTCGTCTCTTATAATGATTTTCTTTTTGAATATTTTGATGATGAGGACGATAGATAAACCTTAGATTTTTGAAATAAAAATAAAACCTTGCCTTTAATAGGCAAGGTTTTATTTTATTTGAATAGAGATATTATTCAGTTAAACATATCTCTCACTCTGTCAAAGAAACTTTTCTCTTTTTCCAGTAGGCTCTGCTTTTCATTTCTCCAGAATTGAGCTGACTTTCAAAGAATTTGCGCTGTTCTTCGGTTAGTTTTTGAGGTGTCCATACATTTACATGGACAAACATGTCTCCTTTGTGGTAGCTGTCTAAGCTTGGAAGTCCTTTTCCAGCAAGACGGAGATTTTTCCAGACTGAGTTCCTGCATCTATCTTTATTTTTACTTTTCCATTTACTGTTGGGATTTCTTTAGAACAGCCCAAAGCAGCTTCCGCAAATGAAATATAAAGTTCTTGATGAAGATTGTCTCCTTCTCGTTTGATGTTTGCATCGTCTTCCTCTTCTATAACCACAAGATCTCCTGCCGCTCCGCCAAAGAGGCGCATCGTTACCTTTTCCTCGGACATTGAGTTGTAGTCCTTCCTCTTGCACCAGCAGGGATGTTGATGCTTACTTCTTCCTCCTCGCTGGATTAGCTCCCGTGTGCATCTGCGCAGCAGGGATTTTATCAACGATTTTCCTAATCCTTGACAAGCGGAACAAGTAGTCTGGGACTGCATCTGTCCAAAGCAGTGTTCACTATCTTCACTTGAGCACCGCTACCATTACAAGTAGGGCAGGTCTTGGAGGTCACTCCATCAGCCAATTTCATTCTACATAATGGTTTTCTGTGTTCCATTAAGCATTTCCTCAAGTTTAGTTTTATTCTGATACGAGGTTAGAACCTCTTACCTGCTGATGGCCTCTTCCTCCCGAAGCCTCAAAGCCTCCAAATCCTCCTCCGAAAATATCACCAAACTGAGCAAAAATATCTTCCATATTCATGCCTCCTCCGCCATAGCCGCCACCTGCAGCTCTCCTACACTGCATGCCCGAAATGGTCGTATCTTGCCTTTTTGTCGGCATCACTCAGCACTTCATAGCCTCAGCGGCTTCCCTTGAATTTTTCTTCTGCTTCCTTGTCACGGGGTTTTTATCTGGGTGGTATTTTTATAGCTAATTTTTCAGTGAGCTTTTTGAGTTTCATCAGCGCTGGCTGATTTGGAAACTCCTAATACCTCGTAATAATCTCTTTTTGGACATAAAATTTAATTATCTAATTTATTGATTTTTAGTTGTTTTTGAATTAACTCTCCTGTAACTCACTTTCATGAAACGAATAACTCTGTCATACAATTGATATCCAGTCTCTATCGCATCCACTATCTTGCCTTTCAGCACTTCACAGTGGCGAGGAATCTGTGTGATAGCCTATGGAAATCTACATGAATCATCTCCAGCCTTCACTTCTATTACCTTTAAACCTTTCTCTATCAGGGAGCGTTTTAAATTTATTGTAAAATAAGTTCTACTCCCATCCAGCTATTCCTTAGTTTCTTCAGATTTTGCTAATTCTTTTAGAGCTCTTTCAGAATCATCTAAAATAGCCAGCATAGAAATCACTAATGTTTTGGTTGGCATATTGCACAAATTCTGTTTTTCTCTTTTAGAGTTCTTTTGTAGTTTTTCAAACTCAGCAAAAGTCTGATGTAGAGGTCTTTTTGGTGTGCCAAATTGTTCCTCTAACGACGTGTTTCTTCTGTCAAAATTTTTCAGTATTTTCTGTGTTTTGATTTTCAGTATTTTGCATATCCTCTGGGTTAGAGGTGTTCTTTCTCTCTTGTATATCTTTATTTTCTTCCATTTTTCTTAATTTTTCTTCTAATTGTCAAAAATATTGCCAGTAATGATATTAGGGACAATTTGACAGCATAATCAGAAACTTTTACATCAGCATGTCTTTTCACTCCTTCGATTAGGAATCTATTTCTTCAAAAGTATTATAAACAGCAAAACTAGCGGATAGTTCCAGAAATCCCGATTCATAATCGGCTGGGTGCAGTGATGCCCGTGCGCACAGAGCAATTCCCAATTTATCAAAATCATTCCTACATCAGAAACGATGAAATTTCCATTTAGATTAAAGGAAATTACGCCTGTCCGTGGAGCTTTTTCATAGATTTTTAGACCGTCTATTTCTTTTAATCAGCATAATCCAAAAGTACCGTTTCATGCTCTTTGATGGAAAGAATCGCCTATGTTTTCTATAAGAAATCTGACAGCTGTTCCCAGAGCGATATTTCCGCCAACATTAGGGCGTTCCTGCTCAGACAAGAAAGGGCAGGTCAGCATAGGTGGTTTTTCTCAAAGGGTGCAGGTTTTTATCATTTCGCCGCCACCGTGAAAAGGACTAAGTTTATTCAACATTTTTCTTTTCCGTGAGAATTCCCGTTCCCATGGGAGCATACATTTGTGTCAGAAAAACAAAAATCACAATCCAATTCTTAACATTATTTTTAAAATGAGGAACTGACTAGGCGCCGTCGATAACGATGTAGGCAGAGAGCAGGCTCTGGTTTTGTCAATGATTTCGTTTATCGGGTTGATGATTCCTAGTGCAGTAGAAACTTGATTTACAGCGACTATTTTGGTTTTCGGATAGGTGTCTAAAAATCCAGTTGCAGAATTCCGTTTTTCATCCATTGGGATAACCTTCAAAACGGCGCTGTTCTTGCAAGCATCTGCCAAGGAACGATGTTTGGTGGTGTTCCAAATGAGAAATGATGATCTCATCTCCTGCTTAAGTGGAGTGATGGAGTAGGAGATTAGGTTGATACTCTCAGGTAGTTCCACGAGTGAAAATAGATTTCGTGGCTGTGTTTCGCGTTGATAAATTTCTTTGAATTTTCTGCCGAGAAAGTTCCATTTCTTCTGTTGCTAATCTGGCTCAAAGTGTGAATTCCGCGATGCACATTAGCATTGATAGTTTGATATGTTCCTCCATGTGCCATCAGAGGTTTTTGTGAACTAGCAGCATTATCCAGATATACCAAAGGTTTATCATTTATCTTTTGGTTTTAGAATAGGAAATTGCTCCCGTATTTCTTGTATATTCAGCATTATTTTAACTTTGAAAATAAGCCCCAAAAGTACAATTTTTAATATCCTTATCGAGATTGATCCAAGTTTAGATTAAAAATATGATTTTTATTTTTCATGACAAGGCACTACCAAAAGCTGGAATCGGAGATAGTTTGGTAAGCTCGCTGTCAAACTCCGATGAACACACTGCATTCCACTTCTTCCATGAGAGCCCATCACTATATAACCCGCATTTTTCTGCTCAGCATACGCCAGAATAATATCTTTTCAGGGATTCCTTGTTTCAGAAGGTGTTCTCGCTTTACCCCTGAGCTACAACCTGTTGTTCTAATCGGTTAAGTTCAATAATTCCTCACGAGTTTCGCTTTGTTCTATTTCTGGAAAATACTGCACCGATATCGCACAGTCCAACCCTAAATCCATAGGAGCGACATGAATAAGGCAAAGTCTTCCGTTCATTCTTTTGCAAATTTTATTGCAGCACCTAAAAGTACATCTGTGGTCTTACCAAAATCCACTAGGTAAATAATATTTAATCATAATCATAAGTTTTTAGTTCTTAAAAGATAAGAAAAATTTCTTTATAAAACCATTTTTCATTATTTTAACTAAAATTTGCTTCACTTAATTGGATGGCTGTCAGAATAGTGTAAAGCGAAATCAGATTTGAATCCAGCGAAAATAGCTGATATCTTTCTGGAAAACTTCTTTACGGGCTGTCCTTTGTATTTTCCAAAGTGAAATTTCTTCTTTGTTTCATTAAAGGCGATAAATCCCAGTAAATCCGCAATTTATTATGGAATGAAAAATTCACTCCAGCCCATTTATCCTTTGGAAGTTCTTCGTATTTGCCTACTAGTGCATCTATCACTTCAAAAAGTAGCCAAGGTGTCTGCCTCTCAGAGTGGGCTGCTTCAAAATCTTTTCCGCAGTAAATTTGTATGCAGCAGTAAGATTTCTAGGTTCCATTTTGGAAAATAACCTGAGCATCAATGAGTTTTGAATTTAGATAAATCAAAATCTATCCTAACAGAAGTTCCTCTGCTAGTAAAGGAACATCAAATCTGATAGAGTTAAATCCACCCAAATCCGCTCCAGAAAGTTTCCATGATTTTTGAGCAGCTTCTTCAAAGGTAAGGAGTTTTCTACATCTTTGTCATAAATTCCATGCACTGCCGATGCTTCCACTGAATCAGCATTTCTGGAGATTGATAGGCCAAGTTTTGCTTTCTCTGGATGCGTCTGGATTGACTTTCAAAACGCAGATTTCTACAATCTGTCTTTGCCGATATTGGTTCCTGTGGTTTCTAAATCAAAGATACACAGTGGTTTATGTAATTTTAAAATTCACAATATTTAAGGTTTGAAAATTAAATTTATTTCAGCTGGTTTTGGAAAAGCAATGGAAACCAGCATATAGTGATAATGGATAGCGGAATGCTGTCCATCAAAAATATTAAAATAGGAATAACACCGATGATTAGGGCTAATTTAGGGTAATTGTCTTCAAGTTTTTGGACTTGAATTTCATGGCAATCATTTTAATCGGACTTACCAAAAGCCAAGAACTCAGAGCAGTAAGCACCAAAGAAGTCCCTCGTTTTCCATTAAAAATGAAAACTTTGATTTTCTTTAAAAAGCAAAATAAAGTCCAAAAATCAGGAAAGTATTACTCGGTGTATTCAGCCCTTTTGAAATAGTAGGTCTGCTCATCATCAATGTTAAAAATAGCCAGTCTCATACAAGACAAAAAGCGTGATGAAAAGCCCCAAATACTGCACTTTGAAAGGTAAATCAATCCCAAAAAGCTGATTCTCGAAAGGCTCCAGCATGACAAACATCGTAAGCCACGGCAGCAGGCCAAAAGTGACCATATCGGCAAGGGAGTCAAGCTGTACGCCGAGCTCAGAATTTGACTTTAAAAGCACGAGCCACGAACCGTCATCTAAAACAGCTGAGATTAGGATACATATCGCGGTGGTCTGGTAATCACCATTTAATAAATGAACTGCTCCACACATCCAGAAAATAAGTTTCCGAGAGTGAAATTCGCTAAATTGTTTTCTTAAAAATTCATAGAGCAAATATAAAAATTTTATTGGATAAAAGCCGAATTTTTGGTTCATTTTCATTATCCTCGGCTAAAAACTTACCTTTTGTGCTATTAAGTTAGAAAAAGTATGAAAGAACTCCGTTTGCAGGAAGTAAAAGTCTTGATATATCATATATTCCTTGTTTTTGTTTTTATCAGGCAGCGAGGTTTTTGTTTTGGTTTTTAATCGGGATTTGCTGGAAATAGACAGTGTTTCTCAGTATTTTAAGCTGGCTTACTACGGCACTGCATTTGATACCACGGCGATACTTTATGTCAATATCGTTTTCATTTTAGTCTTTATTCCCTTTGACTATCAATACTAAAGGAGGATATCAGAAGTTTTTGTTTTGGCTTTATTTTTATTCTAAATGGAATCGCTATGGATGAATTTCGGAGATATTGTCTATTATAGATTTAGCCAGTCGAGGCTGACCTCTGCGGTGATAAATGTCGTTGAAAATGAGCAGAATATAGGCAAGGTTTTCTGGGCTTCTTTAGACAGAATTTTTGGGTTTTTCTTTGTTTCGTTGTGTTGATGGGTCTCTTTGGGTTTTCCTTTATAAAAGATTGAAAAGTCAAAAGAAATAAAGATTGAAAAGAAAATTTGGTATTTTGAGGTTCGGTAGTGAGTCTTTTGTCTGGCAGCAGTGCTTATAGTCTGGCAATTCGTGGAGTTAAACACAGTACGCGCCCTATCAATTTGGTGGATGCTAACCGCCATACGGACAAACCTGCTCATGCAAACATCGTTCAAACAGGTACTTTTTCATAGAACCATCAATACGAATGGCTTTAAGAGTTCAGTGTGGATGAAAAATACATCACAGAGAATGTAAAACCTTATAAAACCTACCAAAGGGAAGTTCCACAGCCAAGACCCTAACATCGTGATTCTCATAGGAGCCTTGAGGGAATACATAGAGCGTTTAATGAAGAGAAAATATAAAAGATTATGTTTCTTACACACCATGGATAGTTTGTCAAAGGAGAGTTTGATTTTTCTAATACATTTGCTAACGGAAGGCAGTCCATCCACATGGAATGAGTAGTGTTTTATGCGGGAATTCCGAGTTTAAAGGATGCTTTTTACGAGTTCGCCATATTCTAATCAAAAGATACAATCCATCGTTTCCGTGGCGAATGAGATTGGGCTACGAAACTTCTTTTTATCATGGCGCACCGAATGGTTCTATGGGCTTTCAGGGCTTTGCTGAATATTCTGGTTTTATGATTATTTTGGAAAAACTGAGTATAATGATAAGGATTTTGATGGGATTTGGGCAATTTGGGATGAGCCTTTTTCTGCAATATTTTTGCTAAAAATGTAGGTAAATCCAATAAGCCATTTATGGCAACGGTTTTTACGGCGTCTTCGCATCATCCATTTAAAATTCCTGCACAATACGAAGGGAAATTTAGGTTTTGTGGAAATGCACGAACCGATACAATATGCAGACTATGCCTTGAAAGTATTTTGAAACGGCACGAAAACAACCTTGGTATGAGAATACTATATTTGTGATTACGGAGACCATACGAACAAAATCTATTTATCCAGAATACGCCAAAGCGATGAACGGATATGCAGTTCCTATTATCTTCTATTCTCCAAATCCGAAAATATAATTTGAAAGGAAAAACATATGACCTACGCCCAGCAGATGATTTATCCTACGCTTGCGGATATCATTAGCTATATAAGCCTTTTGCAAGCTGCAGAAGCTCTTGTTCGGATAAAAATACAGAATCATCATTGTCAATTCTGATGCGATACAGAGCAGTTTATGATAGGAAATTATATCTATCTCGTTTTGATGGTAAGGATATTACGGGAGTGTAAATCACAGACCTTGAGCTTAAAAATAATCTTCTTGGTAAATAAACAATGCCGAGATTGAACTGAGGAAAACTCCTGAGTAAGGCTTAGTATCAGGACTATATGCATAGAGTGTTAGGAAAAACTGAATTAAATCTAAAACAAATGTCAAAACAACTGTTTAAATTTTTGTTTTATCACTAAAATACTAGTAAATAAAAGATTTATATTAAATTTATGTTGTTTAATTTTTATTTCTATGTTTGCACTGTAAATATTTTATAGATTTAACCATGAAAAATTCAATCTTTAGCCTTTTGCATTATTGTGCAGTTCCATGGCTTTTGCCCAGACGAGGGAAAATGGAGACGATAGATGACGAAAACCAAAACCAAAATCTATTGTATGAAATTTTTAAAAATCAGACGGTAAATACTACGCAAAAGTAGTGAACTACCGATCAAAACTAGCAGATCTAATCTGCTCTCTTGTAAAGATGACAGAAAAGGAAAGCCTATTTTAGGAATGGAGGTTGTTCATGGACTGTCTAAAGATGGCGATGAATACAGCGGAGGAACGATAACAGATCCCTAAAACGGAAAAATCATACAAATGCACGATCAAAAGAAGGAAATAACCTTATGGTTCGTGCTTATATAGGATTTTTCCGCATTTGGTAGAAAGCCAGACATGGCAAAAGTAAACTAAATATGAATTAATGAAAAATCCTTTTCTAAATTTTGGAAAGGATAATGTAGAATTATTTTGATCAAAAATCAGATGACAAAAATTTTGCAGATTAAAAAGTTTTTATATTTTCGCAAAATATTCGAACAAAAAGGAGAGAATAATGTTTAGCAATACAATCATACAAGAACATCTAAACATACCATTACCATGTGTATGGATATGATGATGTGGGTTTTGAGAAGCCGCAGTTTTTGTGATTGTAAAATGCGAATAGAAAAAAATTTTATATAAATTATACAAAATTATCACAAAGGGCTTCGGACAAAAACCGAGCTCTTTTTATGTTTAAACTAAATCTAAAATTAAAAATTAAAATGTTAATAAATCTAAATCATAAAAACGAAAAATCTAGTTTCCCAAATGATGGGAATGATGATGTGTGGCTTTGTGAAAGACCGCAGTTTTTGTGATGGATGGAGTTTTTAAAGTTTTTCTTCATAATTATCCCAGAGCTTCGGTAAATATGCTGAGGGCTCTTTTTATGTTTAAACCAAATTTTAAGTAAAAATTAACAATACTATATATAATGAAAAGAAAAAGTAGTCAGATTAAGCACTTTGTTTGCGTTGCTCTCCTTTCGTGGGGACATTCAGTGCTCAGGAAAAGAAGAAGGATTCTATCAAGGAAAAATTCCATCAGTGAAGTCGTGATAGTAGCCTTTGGAAAACAGAAAAAGAAGAAATCACAGGTTCTATCCAAGAACTAAAAACCCAAGGATATCTCTGCATTACAGAACGGAAATGTCTTGCAGGGACTTGCAGGGCGTGTAGCAGGGAGTTCAGATTGTGGGAAATGGACAGCCTGGGAGCAGCCTGAGTATACGAATGAGAGGGATAGGCTCTATCAATGCTTCTAGTGAGCCGCTGATAGTCTTGGATGGGATACCTTACCCAGGGTCGCTCAATTCTATTCTCTTCGGATATAGAGAGCTTGTCCTTCTTGGAAGATGCCTCGTCAAATGCTTTGTATGGCTCACGAGGGGCAAACGGAGTAATCATCATCACTACTAAAAAGGAACGAGAAAGGGATTCATGTAGATTTTGATATTAAAACAGGGATTAACTTCCGTGCGACTCCAGAATATGACATCATCAGCAGTCCTGCCGAGTATTATTTGGCATATTTCAACAGGGTTCGCGTAGGCGAGAAAGGCAAGAAGGAAAAACTGATGCCCAAGCTTATACCGAGGCGATAAACAAAAATGAACGCTACGCTGGGATATAATGCTTACAATCTTCCTTTTAACCAGCTTATCAATCAGGATGGAAGTTTTTAATCAAAATGCTAAACTGCTTTATCAGGACAATTGGCAAAAACTATTATTCCGACTCTAATCTTCGCCAGAAGCAAACCTCAGCTTCACTGCAAATACCGATAAATTAAAGGCTACACTTCACTTGGCTACCTCAATGACCGCAGCTACCTCATCGGTTCTGGTTTAAAAGATTGAGTTTAAGGTCTAATTTGGAATATGCTCTTAATGAAAAATTGAAATTCTGAGCTAATCTAAATTACAGCAACAGCGAGCAAAAATCTGGGCGATGGAGGAAGTTTTTGCTAACTCGTTCCAGTTTTCAGAAATATCGCGCCTTTTTACCCAGTGTATCTGAGGGATAATGATTATAACAGAGTTTATGATATCAAAGGAAGGGCTGTCTATGACTACGGAGATGGAAAAAAGGGCCAAATGGGGCGAGAAGATCTTATGCTGTTTTTGAAAAACCCTGTGGGAAACCGCCAGTATGATTTGAACAAAGTGACCAATAACACAGTGAATACCAATCTTTTCGTGCAGTATAAATTCCTGAAAGATTTTTGATTTTACTTATAATTTTTGGTGGTGTGATTATCAATTCCCAAAGAGCTTGTTTATGGAAATCCTTTGGGAGGGACAACGGCTACTGTGGGCGGGCGACTTGCAAAATCCAATACTCTGAAATACGCCTTCAACCACCAGCAGTTATTATCTTATAATAAACAACTGGGGAGCACAATATCAGCGTTCTTCTAGGGCATGAGCTGAACCAAGAGAAAAGCGATTATTTCAGGGGCGAGAAAAAGAAAAATTGTTCTTGGAAGGGCTTGCTGTTTTTGATAATGTTCTGAAAATGAACGAAATACCAGGAAACCAGTACGACTATGCTGTGGAAGGGTTTTTCTCCCGAGTTTTTGTATAATTATAAAAACAAATATTTCTTTTAATGCCAGCCTTAGAAGAGATGGTTCATCAGTATTTTTCCAAAGAAAACAGATGGGGGACTTTCTATGGACTGGGGCAGCATGGGACATTTCAAAAGAAGATTTCTTAAAAGGATCGGAAGTTGTTAAGTGCTCTGAAAGTGAAGGCTCTCCTACGGACAGCAGTGGGGAATGATATTTTCTACTTCCAGGTACTACGGACAGAATCTACTACGCCTACAAAAACTTATATAAAGTAAGTAACTCGATGATACGCCTGTGGTTACTACGGAATATCTTGGAAATAATAAGCTGAGATGGGAAAACTCCCAAAACCTAAAATGCTGGTTTTGAAACGGCTTTTGTTCAATAGAAGATTGTCTATCAATGCCGAATATTTCGAGAAAAAGTTTCTGATATGATCTATCGTGCGGCGCTTCCTTTCTCTAATGTGGGGTATTATCCTAGGTTAGAAAACATCGGAAACATGAGAAACAGAGGAGTTCAGGTGAGCATCAATGGAGATGTAATTAAAACAGAGAAATTTCACTTGGAATCTACACGCCAACCTTTCACTCATTACAAAAATAAAATCACCAAACTCCTGATGCACAGAGAAAAATGGATAACGGATCGGACTTTTCCTTCTAAAAAGAAGGCAGCGACCGATATGCTTACTATCTGAAAGAGTTCGCAGGGTGGATCCTCTGAATGAGATGCGCTTTGGCATAAAGATGGCGTGGATGCGAGTGGAAATGCCGAAATTAAACAAGTTACAAACAGCTACACGAAGCAACGCTTTACCAAACAGGAAAATCTGCTATACCAAAGGTCTATGGTGGTTTTGGAACTCAGATAAGATTTAAAAACATCACTCTATCTGGCTAATTTTGCGTATCAGCTGGGCGGCTGGGGCTATGACCAAAACTACAGATCGCTCCTGCATTCGGACAACTATGCGTCTAACTACCAGTAGAGATGTTCATAACATGGACGCCGGAAAATCCTACAGCATCTCTGCCAAGAATAGATATTTCTAATTCTAAGCAAAATGCCAATTCTACACTGTTCTTAACGAAATCAGACTATTTAAGTCTTCAAGATTTGACGCTGAGTGTCGGGCATACCGCAGAGTTTCCTGAAAAACTACGGAATCCGAGATGCCAATATTTATGTGACAGGAAACAATCTTTTCTTACTTTCAAAGAGAAGAGGCTACGACCCAAGGCTGTCTATTTCTGGGTTTCGGAGACATACGGATATAATCTTGTTGTCAAGTGTTTCATTAGGTCTTAATCTTAAAATTTTAATTTTAGTTATGAAAATCAATAAAATATTAGTAGAGCATTCGTTGCCTCTATCACTTTTGAGCTGTAATAGAGAATTAGAAACCAATCCATGGAAACTGATTTCAGAGGAGCAGATTCCTGATGATGCAGCATCTTTTGGACAAGTATCTCAATGGGATTTATCTTGGATTTAGAAATCATGGTTCGGTGGAACTACCACTCACAGATTTTGGGATAATGTCCATAAAAGCAGGGGTTGATTTGCTTTCCAATGACCTTATTCAGGCGAAAACAGCAGCACCTTTGGGAGATATTACAACTATGAAGGAGACAAAGCGACAACTTTTACATCAACGAAATCGTTTGGAATACATTTTATTCTAAAATCTTTGATATCAATCGTCTGATAGAGAAGATAGAAATAGCGTAAATAATGAAAAACCGACACATCTACGGTCAGCTTTAGCACTTCGTGTGTATAGTTATTTTAATTTGGTGAGATTCTATGCACTTACTTATGTCGGTCATCAGAATGAGCAGGAGTGCCGTTAGTAACTACGGCATCCAGCCCAGAAACACCGAGGCAAGAGCCACTGTGCGCAAGTTTATACCCAAATAACCAGCGATATAGAAATGCCATCACTTCGCTGAATGGTTTCACTCAGCGAAACATGCACAGATAGAACAAAGAGCAGCCAAAGCCATCGCGGCGGATATTTACCTTGAAATGAGATTATACCAAAGCGGCAGCCTATGCTAATGATGCTCGAACAGGCAAAACGCTGATGTCTCAGGCGGACTACACAGCTGCTGGATTTTCTCTAAAAACCAATCCAGAGATTATCTGGGGATTTGATAATTCTTTACAGACCAAAAACATTGGTAACCACTATGCTTCGTTCTTCTCTATGTATGACAGCATGAACGAAGGCTATGCAGGAGCAGCAGGAATTTATAAAATCATTGATAAGATTATGACTGATAAAATCCCCAAGCACTGATTACAGAAACAAGTATTCAACGGGGCTGCGGCATCTGCCTATACCTTCAACGGAAAAACCAAAACTCATCCTAGGTATGTGAGCAGAAAGTTCAAGGATTTGACTTTCTTTTGAGGGGGATTATATCTACATCAGAGCATCTTCGCTTTACTATATAGAAGCAGAAGCTTTGTCGAGACTTGGGCAGACAGCTCAGGCGAGACAGGTGCTCTATGATATTACTTCTGTAAGAGATACAGGATACACGCTTTCCACGAACTCTGGGCAGAGCCTCATAGATGAGATCATCCTAAAAGAGAATAGAACTCTCAGCGAAGGCTACGCTTGGTTTGATATGAAACGCCTTGGGGTGGATTTGGTGAGGGATTATCCAGGTTCCCAACCATACCTTTGGGAAGTTTAGCATCAGCTATTCTACGGACTATAACGATACTGTTCCCAGATTCCACAGGAGGTGAGTAACAACCTAATATTGTTCAAAAACCCTGTGAAAGTTTTAGCATGAAAACCACAGCCCGCTGAGCGGTGAAACCCTTTTCGGCGGGTTATTTTATTGAGCAGGAGAGTTGTTTTTCATTTTAATTATAAAGTGTTCATTGTCAAGGTTTTGTAACTTTGGAATGATTTGTGTATACGATATTTCTGCACTAATGTGGTGTATAAATGCATTTTAGAAAGTTAGAGTCTCAAAAAGTTAAAATATCAGAATAAAAACGCGCCTGATGAAATTTTCATCAGGGCGTTTCCATAAAATTAATATATTATGAAAAAGATTATTTTTCTTTATTTTTAATCGCTTCGGTTATTTTCTGGCTAAAGTTCTTCAGTAAGCTCTGATTGTCTTTCAGAAGTTCTTTCTACAGCATCTCTACCTTGTCCCTAGTTAGTGTCTCCGTAGCTGAAACTAAGAGCCGCTTTTTTAATTACATCATAATCTACACCAAGGGTCTAAGATTTCTCAATCTTGGAAACTCCCTCGCCGTACATAATGTCAAATTCCTGCTTGTCTGAAAGGTGTCGCCACTATTTTTCACCACTTTTACTTTTACTCGGCTTCCTACGGCTTCATCGCCTACCTTTATCGGTGTGTTGGCTTTTCTGATGTCTATCCTCACAGAAGCGTAGAATTAAGAGCGTTTCCACCAGTAGTCGTTTCTGGGTTACCAAACATTACAATCCTTATTTTCTCCTCTCAGCTGGTTGATGAAAATCACGGTACATTTGGTTTTATTGATAGTTCCTGTGAGTTTTCTCAATGCCTGAGACATCAGCCCAGCATGTAGTCCCATTTTGGAATCTCCCAGTCGCCGTCTATTTTCAGCTTTTTGGATAAGAGCCGCCACAGAGTCTATTACTACGATGTCTATCGCACCAGAACGGATGAGGTTGTCCGCGATTTCAAGGCTTGTTTCCATTGTCTGGCTGGGGAAATAAGGCTTTTCTAAATCAATCTCTAATTTTGCAGCATAACTTCTGTCAAAGGCATGCTCTGCATCTATGAAAGCCGCTATCCCTCCTGCTTTTTGGGCTTCGGCAATGGCGTTGGTGTAAGGGTAGTTTTCCTGATGAGTCAGGCCCGAAAATCTCTATCACTCTTCCTCGTGATATCCGCCTACACCGAGGGCTATATCCAGTCCCAAAGAACCAGACGGAATTACTTTATTGTATCATCTACTGCGCTGTCTCCCAGCTTCATTACAGTACCTTTTCCATAGGGTCTTGTCCATTTTCTAGGACTAGACTCAGTGCTTTTTCTTATCTTCTAAAATTACTCATCTTCGATCAAATATTGCCTCAAAGTTACAAATATTTTCAGTAGATAATATCAATTTTGTTTTTATCCATTAAAATAAAATCCCATAAATCATAATGAACAGAGATAAAAACTTATCTTTGGCAAAAATTCTTTTAAATACAGTAATGTTAAAAAGAGGTTTTAGTAGGTGCTGAGCATCTTGAAAAATACGTGAAATGTGCTCAACCAATCAGAAAATACGATTTGGTGGGCTTTCATGATAAAGACATAGAGAAAATTCAAAAAGCTTGAAGCAGAATTTGGGTACAAATTTATGAAAATTTGATGAACCCTTGGATAAAATATGCAAGTTCTAGATATCGTGACGCTACATTTTATCAATGACTATGCTAAAATAGCCATAGAAAGAGGCTTGATTTTTCCATAGAAAAGCCTGTAACTCAGACCTTTGAGCAGGTGCAGAGAGATTATTCAGCTTTTTGTAACGAAAAAGCGAATCAGGGCACAGGTAGGGCATGTAGAGCGTTACAACTGCATTTATCGCCACCAAGCCGTTTATCGGAGCCAAAAACTGCATTGAAATCCACCGTTTGGCTGAGTCCGAGGAACGGATAATGGTTTTGACGATGATCATGACTGGATATTTGCTTTTTTGGTGAAATCTCCCAGACTATCCCGCAAGTGGCGTTTTGAAGTCAGCAAATCGCCTGATATTGCCAATGCCACTAAATTTCAGAATGGATGCGTGGCGAACTCACCAGACGAATTTCAATGAACTGCGAAAAGAGCCGATTTTCCAAAAGAGATGCCTATATTTCGGTGGATGGAAAAAGCGGAGGTTATCCAAGGAAACCAGTCCGAAAATCCATCAGATTTTTGATATGATTATCCAAAATGCAGAGGGCGAGAGAAGTCAAATCATATTCGACTATCCTAATCCAGCCAAATAATGCGATTTCGATGAATGAAAGTTTTGCAACCCATCACGAGAATAGCCCGTGGAGGTAAGTCTGAAGATGGGAAACAGAACGCTGAAAGGAAGTATTGGAAAATTATGAAAACCAACTGATATAATTTACAGCAGTTTTTAAACTTGTATTGCTATGTTTATTACTTCTGCATCACTTGTTTTTGAGCAGAGAAAAGATTTCTTTAAACATGAATTTCAGCCAAATTCAAAGTATTTAATTAAATATAAAACAGATATGGATGGAGGATATAAATTTGTGGGAAGTAAGGGAAGTGATAGATAAAATAGAATGGATGGGGTGAAAATAGACTACATTCAGATATAGAAAGTGCCATTTCTACACAGCAAAGGTAACAATGTTCCATTCATATTAGAATATCCAAATACTTTTACAAAGCAGAAATTAATGAGAGCAACAGAAAAATTCCTTTACAAGGAGTTAAAATTGATTAGTGATATTATCAAAATGGTAAGAAAATGGAGGTTAAGAATGTAGAAGGAAAACATCAATGAAGACACAAAGAAGATATTGATGAATCTATTAAAACGATTTTCTACAGATACTGATTTTCCTAAAGAAGGCCTAAAAATAGTGATAGTTTTGATGTTGTTGTACCATATAAACAAAAGCATATCCAAATGCGGGCGATATAGAAATGAAAATGAATGTAAAAGTATAGAACTCTTAAAAGTAGAAAAAGAGAAGCCTATTTTGATACGTCGATAGATTTTGTAATGGGAGATAAGACAGTTAAAAACATGGATTTGTCTGCATCTGGTGATGGAAAAAGTTTTTATTATTTGATATGAAAAATAATTATTTTACCAGTCAGAATATAGACATGACGATTAATTTAAAATTAAAAACAGAATTATTTTACACTTGAAAAATACTTCTAGACAAAATCCATCATTACTCAACAAAAATAAAATAAAAATATTTTTAGAGAAACTACATTTATATTTATTAACTTTTGCAAAACCTTATAAGATATATATCTTTTAGTCCAAACAATTTAAAATTAGAAAGTTATGGAAATTACCAAAGTTTTTGATGGCAGATAATTCAAATTTCAGAGGATTTGTTCGTTGTGCATACAGAATATCCAAGATTTATCCTAAAATGTAGAGGAAGAAGAAGGAGAATGGTTAGATGATTTGGAAGGAGATGATGAGAAACCGTTGCAAATGAAGCTACAAAAGTAGTAGAAGAAGCATTCGCATGGTGTGATGAAGAATTAGCGAAATACGACGATTTGGAAGGATTAATTATCTTTAAAACAAAATAAAAACCCACTTTTAGGTGGGGTTTTATTTTTATAGACTCAAAGCCTTTTTGATTTCTTTTCTACTTTTATCCAGTTTTTCCCAAGTGAAAAACTCAAATCTTTGATGGTAAGCCTGCTTTTAGCTCCTTTGTTAAAGGTTTTGTCCGCTACATAATAATTTCTTCCCATGTCCATAGGCTGCCGTTTCGCGTAGATAGGATTTCAGTTTTAGGTTTTGCTTTATCGCACAAGGTCTCAGGTCAAATAATTGCTGTACTTTTTCTGCGGATTTCTCCATCGGTACATTTGACTGGAAGTTCCATATGTTGTATACAAAACCACAAGGGTTTTAGGCAACTCCGATGGCGTAAGAAATCTGAACTAAAAATTTCATCCGCAACTCCTGCACAAGCAAGGTTTTTGGCGATGTGTCTCATGGCACGACAGCACTTCTATCCACTTTTAGAAGGGTCTCTTTTCCAGAGAATGCTCCTCCCGTGAGCGCCTTTTTCCTCCGTAAGTATCTATGATGATTTTTCTTCCTGTAAGTCCTGTATCTCCGTGGGCCACTGATTACGATTCCAGTAGGATTGATATGGAATGTAATATTATCATTGAAAAGAGCCTGAATTTCAGGGTTTTTGTTTTGCTTTTAACTTTTGGAATTAAACTGATGATGTCTTTTCTGATGCCAGCATGTTTTTCTTCTGTGTCAAATTCATCATGCTGAGTAGAAACCACGATGCTGTTCATTCTCACAGGCTTGTGATTATCAGGAATATTCTATCGAATGTGCATGATTTTGCATCAGGACGAAGGTAGGTAATTTCCTATTTTCTCTCCTCAATGCAGAAAGCCTTTCTCAAAAATAGAATGAGCTAAGTCTAATGCCAGCGGCATATAGTTTTTCGGTTTCGTCGGTCCATATCACGAACATAATTCCTTAGTCACCAGCACCTTGCGCATTTGCTTTGGTCTCAAAATCAGAACTTTGGGTAATTCTGTCCACGCCTTGGTTGATGTCTGGCGACTGCTCATGGATAGCAGAAATCACACCACAAGAATCACCATTGACATATATTCGCCTTTTGTGTAGCTGATATCATTGATGACTTCCCAGCGATGGTCTGCACATCAAGGTAAGCCTCAGATTTTACTTCGCCAGCCAAGACAACTTGTCCCAGGGTTACGAGCGTTTTCACACGCTACTTTTTGAGTCTTTGTCATAGGCCAAGAAATGGTCTATCAGCGCATCGGATATTTGGTCTGCGATTTTGTCTGGATGTCTCAGATACGGACTCTGATAAATAAGTAAGACATAAAATTTCTTTATTTTTAGTTAATAATTAAAAATTTATAAAACCACAAAAGCCTAAATAAAGAAACTAAAAAGAGAATTTCTGTTTTAGCATTTTTATTGAGGTTGCAATCAGTACAAATTTTTCCTCTAAATTTCGAACGGCAATTTACATATTTAAACTTCAAAATTAAACTTTACTGAGGAGCGATAATGAGAAGTCCTTTGGATTTTTATTGTAATTGTTGTTTTGACAAAGCCTCTTTATGAAAGAGCCTAATTCATTGAGCATCTTTTGTTTATAAGTCGGTTTGTAGTAGATGAGACTAACTCTCTGAAGGAAAAGGTTTTCAAAATGGAGAACTTTTTCTTCTGTTCTTCGAAAGCTGCTGCACGGAAAGTTCTGGCAGGACAGGATGCCTCCGTTTTGTCTACCATTTTTATAAGAGTGCTTATGTTGGAAGCCGAAAAATTCTAAGTTTTTAGGTTTCAGAGAGTTTTCTTCAGGTGGCAGATGGTTTCATTTGTTTTCTCATACAGTTTCCTTCTTCCAAAAAGCCAGAATTTATCTGAATCAAATTCTTCGGAGCTTATAAAATGTTCATCTTTGTTTTCGTAAGAAGAGTAAATCATCAGCTCTTCAATAAAGAGAAAATCACTGAAAATTTCTTCTGCTTTCACGATATGGAGTAGAAACGATACCTCTAATCTATTTTCGGCCTGATTTTAGGGTATGATGTCGTCGCTTTTCATTTCGTGTGATGTTCATCTCTATTTTGGGTTTTGATCAGAAAATCAAAAATTTCCATTCGATGAGAAATCCAGAAACCGTAGGAATAATGCCGAGATTGGATTTTCTCCAGCCAATACATCATTGAGCGAATGAGCTTTGTTTTTCAGTTCTGATGCTGTCGTACTGCTTTTGGTGCGTAGAAATAACTTCATCTCCAGCATCTGTGGTGCGTGATAGGGTGGAGGTTTCGCAAACGCATTTTCTGACTCTAGTTCTTCCCTTCCACTTTTTGAATCACTGCACTGAGCGTAGGCTGTGCAACATGACAAGTTTGGGCTAAGCTCTCCGAAATGCTTGTATTTATCAACGGCGATGAGGTATTCTAACTGCTGGATGTCTCATGATTTTCGATTTTCTTTATATAAACTCAGTTTCAATAAAGTTACATAGCTGAATACTGTAACCAATCCTGATTTTATCAAAACAGAATTGGTTACAGTGAATTTGCTGTGTTTATGTATAGAATCTTTTACAATATTTTTGTATGTAAGGTCTCTATCTTGTGTAAGAATTGGACTTGTACTTCAATCTGGACTTAGCTTTTGTCCAGCTGGCCACTGGTATCAAAACCTCTCATATCTCTATACCACTGATCATTACACAGAGAGAAAATAGTTTTTAATAACCATTGGGCTGGGTCTCTATGCACAAGACCCAGGAGACGCAGGCACAGATGAGATTTCTGTCTCCATAGGCATCATCTACACGAGAAACAGAAGCGAAGAACTCGTGCTCTCTATCCATTCTAGAGGAGATATGCTGCTTTTTCTCGGCTGTATGGTTTGTCCCATGCATCAGCGATTACCAGTTGTTCCGTATGAGGTGCATTTTTCAAGACATTGTTTTCCTCTTGTCAGCTTTGCCGCCTGCTATTTCATCAATTTCATATTTGATGTTTATCAAAGCTTCGGCAAATCTAATCAAGTCCTCCTTTGCTTTCGGATTCAGTAGTAGGTTTCTATCATAAGGGTTCCTAAGCCACAGGGAAAGACACCGCAGGCGCGTGGAATCAGGTAGTCCATCAGTCTTTTGCAATATCGCCCACTTTCTATGCATCATAGGTTTTGAATGGTCGGAAATCTATCGATGCATATCGTGTGCAACTCCTCTTCATTTTCATTGCTATACAAGATAGAATAATGCTCTCTTTAGCACATCTTAGGTAATTTGCGCTTAGGAATAGCGTATTCTGTGGCTTTTTAGTCCTGGGTTCCCAGCATTTGATGTATAGGGAATATTTACCACAAGGGCAGAACCATACGAGCAGAAGAAAGAGCATCGATAGAGTGCTCTGAACCGATTTTGCATTTGATTCGAAGGTAAGAACGGGAACCAAATGCTCTGCCACACAGATAGGCCCCACACCAGGCCCGCCGCCGCCATGAGGGATAGCAAAGGTTTTATGTAAATTTAGGTGGCAATACATCCGCACCGATATGCCCTGGGCCGGTAAAGCAACCTGGAGTGTTCATATT